>ERZ1034687.1512-NODE-1512-length-11885-cov-16.298140_pt1 | contig 11885 bp, 8 predicted proteins | sample MGYA00520704_ERZ1034687 | MGnify/ENA primary metagenome ERZ1034687 (study PRJEB33766, sample SAMN09781762) | gut metagenome | biome: gut microbiome | host: Homo sapiens | place: Madagascar | study: EMG produced TPA metagenomics assembly of the PRJNA485056 data...
ACATCATGGTGTAAATGGGTGGTGATTAAAATGTAATACATATTTTTAATTATATAAGGAGGAATGAACAATGACAAATTCTAAAAAAATAGAGATTTTAAGAAAAAGAAACAGCGAACTTCTTGAAGAATTAAATGAAATCAAGAAAGAAAATACTGAATTAAAAGATAAATACAAATCTAGTTTTGAAAATGATACTGCTATAGAGTTCAAAAAGAAAGTTATCGAATTTGATAATTGTATTGTCGAACTTAAAAATCAAAGAGATGAGTATAGAAAACTAATCAATGAGTTATCTAGTCTAAAAACTGTTTTGAAAAAGCGTGGATTTACAGAAGAAGGGTTTAAGATGCCGATTTATAAAATTATCATTTTAAGAACGAAAAAAGCTCTATTAAAGTGCATTCGAAAGGACAAAACTGCCTTATGATAGTTTATGATTTTGAATATGACGGAATACGATTGAGCGATATGGGATTTATGGTTGGTTGTTTCAAAGATGATGGGCTTAAAACAGAATCTGCTGGGAGTGAACTTACGTTCAATACAGTAAAAACAATGAATGGATACAAAGACGAATTAACAAGTGCTACTTATGATTCGTGTTTACAAACAACATTTACAATTGTAAAAAATGTTTGCTCGTATAGAGATTCGCTTGAAATCAGCCTTTCTGATTTTAGAAAAATAATGAGATGGCTTAATCGTAAGAGATTTTACAAATTTAGAGTGCTTAATAATGAATATGCTGACATCTATTTTTATGGCAGCTTTAATATAGAAAAGGTCGAATTAGACAATAAATTATATGGTTTCGATCTTACTCTTACAACAGATAGACCGTTTGGGTTATTAAATGAGAGAAAGTATATTCTAAAAGCAAATGGCAGTTCTAATATCTTAACTCCTATTTACGATGAATCTGATGAAATAGGATATGTCTATCCATCAATGAAAATTACAGTAGGTTCAGTTGGAGATGACGGCATATATTCAATATCAAATTCGATTGAACCAGATAGAGTAATGAAAATAGGAAATTGTAGAGAGGGCGAAATTATTACAGTAGAATATCCCATAATCTCTTCTTCTATCCCGGCTCATGATATAAACAAAGATTTTAATTGGGTGTTTTTAAGAATTGCTAATACATTAAACAATCGTAAGAATATTATAAATGCAACAAATGGGGAGATAGAATTAACCTACACCCCTATCGCAAAAGTTTTTATATAAAATGAAAAGAGGTGCTGTAAATGGCTGCTAAAATCAAATTTGATTCATCTGGAAATCCAGAATCTCCAACGCTGGTCTTAATGACAAGAAGTGGTAAAAAGATTGGGCTTATAAACTATAATAGTCTAATTGCACATATATCTCTGCAAAATCCAAGTGAAATTTCGTTTCGAGTGAATAAATATTATAATGGGGTACTAAACAATATTTGGGCTGATATTGTCGATCTAAAATTAGTTTGGTGCGTTGAGTATGACATCATCTATCAAATAAGTGTAGAGATAGATGAAGAAGATGATACAATAAAAATCATTTCCGGTGTAAAATTATCACAATCCGAATTATCTCAAATTATGTTGTACGATTATCAGATCAATACAGAAGATGATATTGCAAGAGAAGATTATAAAGCTCCTACTGTTTTTTATAATAAAACAAATAAAGATGTATCTTTGCTTGATAGAATGCTTGAAAAAGCACCTCACTATACTATTATCCATGTAGATTCTACTCTGTGCAATATTCAGAGGACATTTTCTTTTGACAATGTTTCTCTTTATGATGCTCTGAAACAAGTCGAAGATGAAATTGGGTGTATTTTCACTTTCCCAAAAGAAGGTGGTACTGCAAAAATAAGACGGCAAATCGCTGTTTTTGATATGTGGTCTAATTGTATTGATTGCGGATACAGAGGTGACTTTACAGACGTATGCCCTAAGTGTGGCAGTAAACAGATAATCTCTGGTTATGGACAAGATACAGGTGTATTTGTTACCTCAGATGAATTAGCAGATCAGATAAGTATTAAGGCAGATGTTGACTCAGTAAAAAATTGTCTAAAGTTAGAGGCTGGCGATGATTTAATGACTGCAACAATTAAAAACTGTAATCCAAATGGTTCTTCTTATATCTGGAATATTACTGGCGATATGAAGAAAGATATGACGGAAGAATTAGTCCAAAAGATAGATGATTATGATACACTATATAACAAGTACAACAATGAAAAGGAATACTATATAAAGGTAAACACATTATCTGGGTATAATAATGTTGTTTCAAAGTACAATGCTTATAAAAATCGCTTTTCAGAGGTATCATCCCCTATTATTGGATTCCCTAATATTATAAATACTAAATACGATGTTATTGATTTAGGCTTATTTATCCAAACTGAACTTATGCCAGACGCTAGTTTAGACGATACAAGTGCAGAAGGACAGGTTCAATTATTAACAACAGAAAAAATAGGTACAATATCTGTGTCTAATATCAAAGCGTTATCTTTAAGCTCTGCTAATTCTGCTGTACTTGGATATTGCAAATGCGTAATCGATAACAGATATACAACAGAAATTATAGATTCGTCAATAGATGACAGTAATCATTGGATAGGGACGTTAAAGGTTACAAACAATTCAGATGAAAACGATACCGCAAACACATCTGAATTAACCATTCAAATAAATGATGATTATGAAACTTACGTTCGGCAGAAAGTTGACAAAGTATTTGCAAAACATAACGTAGACAACGTGAGTATAACAGGAATATTCAAATTAGAGTTAGAAGAATTCAAAAGCGAAATGAAGAAATATAGCATTGATATGCTTATAGATTTTCATGATGCTTGTCAGGCTGGGATTGATATTCTTGTTGAACAAGGTGTTGGGACAAAAGAAACTTGGGCTGGCGAAAATCCTAATTTATATGATGATTTGTATATTCCCTATTACAACAAGTTAATGGCTTTAGAGGATGAGCTAAAAGAGAAAGAAAACGATTTGTCAGATGTTAAATTGATGGAACGTGCGATTGATACTTATATATCAAATACACATACAGCTTTAGATTTTGAAAAATACCTTGGCGAAGATCTATGGCTTGAATTTTGTTGTTATCGCAGAGATGATAAATATACAAATCAAAACTACGTCTCAGATGGTTTGAACAATAAAGAATTATTCGAAAAAGCTGTAGAATTTTATGAATGTGCCAAAAAGGAAATATCTCAATCTGCCGAATTACAATTTTCTATATCTGCCACTCTAAATAATCTTTTAGTAATTGATAAATTTAAGCCTTTACTTGATGATTTTACAATTGGGAATTGGATACGTGTAGAAGTCGATGGGAAGATATATAAACTTCGTCTACTTGAATATGAGATTGATTATGATAACTTAGAGACATTAAATGTAGAGTTTTCAAATGTTTTACGCTCTTCGTATGGAATAAGCGATCAACAATCGATTATATCTGCTGTTCAATCTATGGCAACATCGTATGAATATACACAACATCAAGCAAGCAAAGGCGAAAAGAGCGATAATGTCGTAAAGGATTGGCAACAAAATGGTTTAGATACGACAAATACACAGGTCATTGGTGGTTCTGATTATCAAAATCAAACATGGGATTCTCATGGTATACTGCTTCGCAAGTACGATAATATAGAAAATAATTATGAAGATAATCAAATGAGGATTGTAAATAATACTATTGCTATTACAAATGATAATTGGGAAACTGTAAAAACAGCAATTGGGTATTATTTTTATACGGATAATAACGGCGAACTCAAATCTACTTATGGAATAAATGCTGAAACTATTGTCGGGAAACTTGTCTTAGGAAATGAATTGTATTTTTCGAATGAAAATAATACAATGACATTTGACAAAAATGGGCTGTCTATTTCTAATGGAACAAATTCTTTTATTGTAAATCCAGATGATAAAAATTTATTGAAAATCAAAAATGGTGATAAGGATGTATTCTATGTTGACCAAGATGGAGAACTGCACATTACTGGTGATGGGACTTATGTAGATGTCTCTAAAAATAAAACCATCTCTGGAATTAAGACCGATATATCGTCATTACAGGAATTAGCCCATTCTCATAATAATAAAAGTATATTGGACAAGATAGAGCAGCCGTACACCACGGCGGAACGGGACAAGTTGGCAGGGCTGGAGAACTATGTGCATCCGGCACATACTGCCTACAACAAGGGTATGTATAAGGTTGCAGTTGATGACGAGGGTCACGTGACTGAGGCTGAGACGGTGACGAAGAGTGATATCACGGCGCTGGGGGTTCCAGGAGAGAATACTACGTATGAGATAACGAGAAAAGGGAATCTAATTTGTCTTGAAGGTTCTGATAAGTCATCGTCATCTGCCATGACTAATGATTATGTCACTCATGGGGCAGAAAAAAGTTATGATGTTGATCCGTATAAAAGTTATTTAATATTTTATCAAAGAAAGCCTGATGATGCCACTTCGATGGCACCTATTCTTGATTCATCCGAAGATATTTGGGTGAGCAAGCATCACGATGGAATCGGTGTCACCGGCACTATTACTGCTGGTCATTTTTCTGGTGCAGATGCAACAACGTCTCAGCAAGGGTTGATGTCTGCCGCCGACAAGACGAATCTGGATGCCAACACTGCTGCCCGTCACACTCACGCCAACAAATCCATACTCGATCAATTAAACGAAGAACAGTGGAAGATTATCAACGGTGCGGCGAATAAAGCGCACGTACATGACAACAAGGACACACTGGACAAGATCACAGATGTGCTGTGGAGTGCTGTGTACAGCAATACGCACACGCATGATAACAAGTCTGTATTGGATAATACGACGGCAAGCTACACGACAGCAGAAAAGACCAAACTAGCCGGCATTGCAGACGGTGCGAACAAATACACCCACCCCACAACCTCCGGGAACAAGCACATCCCATCCGGCGGCAGTAGCGGACAGATTTTGCGGTGGTCGGCAAACGGTACGGCTGTATGGGGTGCAGATAACAATACGACTTACAGCGATGTCACACAGTCTGCTCATGGTCTGATGACTGCGGCAGATAAGAAAAAACTGGACGGAATGGATTTGTCGAAGTACCTTCCAAAGTCCGGCGGTGTAATGACTGGCGACATCGATATGCAGGCAAACAAGCGGGATATTTTGGTCGGGACGCATAAAGCGACTACATCTGATGGAACGGCGGTTGCTGGCGGTATAATTAACACAGATAAAAAATTTGTTGATTTGTTGCCAACGTTGCGATCGTTTATGGGAACATATAACTATAAAACGTCATCAACAGAAGAATGGTTTGATTTGATATCTGTTAGGCACAGAAACGGATATAGCGATGGTAGTGGCTGGGGCATGACGATTTACGCACCTCTGTTTGGCGGAAATTTGCGCTGGAATCTAAATACAAATAAAGATGTATGGCAAGGCGATCGAACGTTGCTGGACAGTGTGAATTATACAAGTTATGCAGCCAAAAGCAGTCATACGCATGAGATGATTGTAAACAATTCTAAACTAATAGCTGGCAGTAATAACGCTGCACAGTGGTGTAGATTGGGAACATTGACTTCGTTTGAAAATTTTTCAACCGCAGTAATTAGTGTGTGGAGCGGTGATGGTGCAAACGGAAACGCATCGCAGAACAGTTGGTTTGAAATCCATATAAAGGATGGATGGCAATCAACGCAGTCGACAACCAAAGCATGCGGCGTTACAGTCTATCGCACACATTGCGACAAGGTTAAAGTTAAAGTGATACCGACAGCGCACAACACATTTACGGTTTGGGTATATTTGCCATGGGCATATTGGAATGGTAATTACGCAGTAAATGGGAGATATAAAACATGGACAACTGATTTTACACATCAAACAGCCGAACCCGAAGGTACTGCCGCCGACACAGCATACTATGACCAAGCATTTCTAACCAGTAACGTAGCTACTGCCACAAAATTGAATACCGCCCGAACCCTCACCATAGGTAACACGGGAAAATCATTTAACGGCTCAGCTAACGTCTCATGGTCTCTGGACGAGATTGGAGTACTAGGCAGGAATACCAAGGGAAAGACGTACAAGCTCAATAACGTATCGTATAACGGTAGTGCTACTGATTATATTTTCAACGACTACTCCGCAAATCAGGCAGGCGGTGGTGAATATATAACCGTAACTGGCTCTCAGAACATTGCTCTTGGTGGCAATTGTATATTCCTTGCCGGTTGGCGTAACACAGCACAAGGAAATCAATGTGTTGCAATGGGTCAGGATAACATTGTGGCTGGTACGGCTAATATCGCTCTCGGCAGCGGAAACCAAGTCACAGCAGATGCACAAGGTGGGCTGGCACTTGGCAATCTTAACACGTGCAAGGCTAATGCGTCTCTTGCAGGAGGCTGGTATACCGAAGTACAGGCTAGCTCCAACCAGTCAATCGGCTATGGCAATCACGTGACTGTTGCCACTGCATCATGCGCTGCATTTGGGGCATATAACGGATACGGCTTTTCGGGGCCATATCTGATCTTAGGTAACGGTACGTATTCTGCCAGAGCAAACGCTTTCCGTGCCGCCGCCGCTGGCGTATACTCCTCCGGTTCTTATCACAGTTCCGGTGCGGACTACGCAGAGTATTTCGAGTGGCTGGACGGCAATCTGGATGGCAATGATAGACGTGGACGTTTCGTGAAATTGGACTGTGAAAAGATACTGCTTGCTGAATCCATAGATGATGATATTCTAGGCATTGTATCCGGCAATCCGTCCGTAGTTGGTGATAGTTACGAAGATCAGTGGCAGGGACAATACCTAACCGATATCTACGGTGAGTTAATGACAGAGGACTACACAGATGAGGACGGAACAACTCGTAAGGTCTGGGTACTCAATCCGGACTACGACCCGGGAAAACAGTATGTACCACGCTCAGAGCGCCAAGAATGGTCTGCTGTGGGCATGATGGGCAAGCTTATTGTCATTGACGATGGAACTTGTGAACCGAACGCCTACTGCGTCCCGACTACTGGCGGTATTGCCACGAAGTCTGAGGGACGAGTTGGCTATCGGGTACTATCTCGGATAGATGATACACACATTAAGGTACTGATTAAGGGGTGAGATTATGTTATGTAAGAAAGGTGGTGACAAATAAAATATGGATTTTACTGAGATTATCACAGCTGCAATTGCAGCAATAAGTGCTATTGCTGGTTCTGCTTTAATGCAAAATAAAGCAACTGCTGTTCTACAAGTAAAACTAGATTCTTTGAAAGAAGATTTGTCTAAACTGTCATTACGTGTAGATAAACACAATAATGTACAGGACAGAATCTTGAAAGCAGAATGCAAAATTGAAGAAATAGAAAAGCAATTGGGCGATAAGGAGTAAATCCTTATCGTTCTTCTTTTTATAAAAGGAGTGAGTAATTATAATTGAAACAAATGCACTAGATAAAAATGGGAATACAATAAACTATTTTACGCAATGGGATGTTAACCAAAGTATTGTTGTAAAATTAGAAAATTATGATTTAACAAAAGCCCCAGAAGTACATTTTTGTAATGATAATAGCGAATATGCTTATGTTGTAGATTCTACTGTAGATACAGATTCTAAAACAATAACTGCAAAAGTCCCCAATAAATTGTTGCAAGAATCTCTGCCGTTACATTGCTATATTTACTTAACAGATTCGACAGACGAAACATCTATGAAAACTATCTTACACATAGAACTCCCGGTAAACAAAAGAAAAAAACCAGACGATTATCATTATGCGAATGACGATGAAGTTATTTCATTACGTGATCGTGTTACCGAATTAGAACAGTTAGTTCAGAATGGTGATTCTATTTATATAAAAAAAGGAGATCAAAATTCTGGGACTTCTTGTAATTATACTGCAAGTGCAACTGGGAGTATGTCTTTTGCGTCAGGAACACTTACAAAATCATCTGGAAATAATTCTTTGACATCCGGTTCTGAAAGTACTGCAAGTGCAACTAACGCTGTAGCTTTTGGCGAAAAGAATGTCGCATCTGGGATAAATTCAAGCGCACATGGCGAGTCAACACAGGCACAATCAGATAATTCCACAACTTTTGGATATAAGACTGCAACGAATGGTTTCGCCGCAATTGCGGAAGGAAATAACACACAAGCTATCTCACCTAGCTCTCATGCTGCTGGTGAGGGGACAATTGCCAGTGGTGCATCAAATCAGTTTGTTATTGGGCAATATAACGAGAAAGACGAAGATGGTAAGTATCTATTTATTATCGGGAATGGTACGTATGATAATAGTACAAAAGAAGAAACAAGAAAAAATGTTTTTACTGTCGGGAAAAACGGTTCTATAGCTGGTGGCAATGGGTGTGTAGCGAACGGAGAAAATTCTGTAGCATTTGGACAAGGTTGCGAATCGAACGGGCAGGCTTCTTTTGCTTTAGGGCAGGGCACATATATAAAAAGCAAGAAAGCCGAAGCGTCTTTTGCGTTAGGACGGCAGGTTAATGTTTATTCTCCTCAATCTTTAGCATTAGGTGCTAGTTGTACTGCCGGGACTGCCCCTACTAGTGATACACCAAACCCAACGCAAATGGCAGGGAATATTGCAATGGGTACTGGTTGTCAAGCTACTAAAGATTGTTCTTTCGCTCTTGGCTCAGGCTGTTCATCATACGGCAGTTATTCATTCGCTATGGGCGGTGGTAGCCATGCTTACGGGACTAACTCCTTCGCTCTAAGTGCAGCAACATCGTATGGCAGTGGCTCGTTTGCTTGTGGCGGGGCTACGGCAAGTTATGGTGATTTTTCTTTTGCATTTGGGGAGAATGTTTTAACTAGACAACGAAATCAATTTGCAATCGGTAAATATAATACAGACGATCAAAACGGTAAATTTGCGTTTGCAATAGGAAATGGTGGTTATGACAGTGATTCTAAAACAACTACTCGTTCCAACGCAATAGCTATTGACTGGCAAGGGAAAATCTACGTCAACAATTCTGATACTGGAGTAGATGTCTTAGACCTTTTGAATCGTGTAAAAGCTTTAGAAGAAGCTGTTATCAAACTTAGTTAAATAAATCAAGTAAAAAGAAAGTAGGTAAAATTTTATGGATTTCATGGGAATTACAAGCGTAGTAGGTATTGTAGTTATTTGCTATCTGGTTTGTGTCGGTGTAAAAGCCACGAAATTAGATAACAAGTGGCTGCCTGTTATTAGTGGAGTAGTAGGTGCAATTTTAGGCGTAGTAGGTTCTTTTACTATCCCTGACTTCCCTGCTACAGATATTATCAATTCAATTGCAGTGGGTATTGTAAGTGGGCTTGCTGCCACAGGTGTAAATCAAATTGGGAAACAGCTTATATTCACAACAAACGACATTGAAAACAAGGAGGAATAATTATGGCTTTTTTGAATCCAGATTCTATTTTTAATTTTGGTGGGATAACTGTAAAAGAATATCTTTTTACAAAGCATAATCCTAATCGAATCAGTATGCCGTCTTACAATTTTCCAAGCAAAGTACTTGGCATCACAATCCATAATACCGATTGGATTTCAGTAGCAAGTGGGACTAGCCCAGCAGAACAGTATACTCGTGCTACTGTCAACGGTAATATGAAGGATGTTAGAGTACATTATTATGTGGATAATACTTGTGCATGGCAGAATCTCCCCTTGACTTTAAGTGGCTGGCACGCTGCCGATGGTAATGGAAATGGTAATAGAGGAACTATTGCAATTGAGTGCATTATGTCCCCTGCCTACAATTCTGCTGATAAGAAGTCTGAAGATAATTGTGCAAGACTGGCAGCGGCACTCCTAAAGAAATATGGACTTGACATTAATCATCTTTATACTCATACTCACTGGCTGAATGTTCGTGATGGTAAGAAAGGAACTGTAGATCAGCTAAATACGATGCACAACAATTATAAAATGTGTCCGGCATATATTTTACCTCACTGGGCTACTTTTAAGGCAAAAGTTCAGTCTTATATGAACTCTAGTACAACTGCATCAAATACTGCTACATCTACAAAAAATAATTCTTCTAGCAATGCTTCTTCAAAGACTAATACTATTTACCGTGTTCGGAAAACGTGGAATAATTCCATGTCACAGCTAGGTGCTTTTTCATCTTTAGAAAATGCTAAAAAGGCTTGTAAATCGGGGTATTCTGTATTTGATTCTTATGGGAATAAAGTTTATCCAGTAGAAACAGCAAAAAGTAACAAATGGACAAAAGGACAAAAAGTTACTATTCGTGCTAATACTCCTTTATTTGCAAATGATAGTACAACTAAAATGACAAAACGCATTTCTGGGACATACTATATTTACGATGGGAAACAATGTGGACTAGGAAGATACAGAATAACGACTAAGGCAGAGTATTGTGGGAAATCCCCTGCTGGTAATTACGTAACTGGTTTTGTAAGCTACGATAACTTTTCTTAATCCCACTTTAATTATCACTGGTTAAGTGATCTAAGAATTAAAAAACAAAATAGGGATATTGCTTTATTGCAATATCCCTATTTTTTACGATTTACATTTTTATTTTATGTTTTGTTGGGATGATTTCATTTTCATTTGTAGCATTGACAAATGTGGGCGGTGTCCATTTTAGTATTAACTTCTGTGTGCCGTTTTTCTTACTTCCAGCCCAATAATGATGATAATGACCTCGGCGAATATGAGCAGATTTCTTTGTATATGGTTTGCTATTATTCGAAATCTGTTTTTGATTTTTAGAGAGTGTGCTATCTGCATGATTTGTTTTATTATAATGGATGGTTTTGCCGATTCTATAGCCCACTTTTAGCTTTTCTACTTTTTTAGGTTTTAAAGGGTTTTTTGGAGTGTAATTGTCTATGCCCTTTTCTTTACTCTCCTCCTTAACGATCTTAACGTCATCATTATTATTAGGAACATCATTTCGATAATAATTTTTAGGGAATCCATTTGTATCTACAATCTCTGCATTTTGAGAGCATAAATACAATAATAGAGCAACACACTCTTCTAGTAGCCTTTTTGTATTGATGTAATCTTTTTTGTATGAGTTCTTTACTTGTTCTTGTATTTCATCAATGGTCTTACCTGGGTACTCTTTTTTGATGCTCTCTATATAATTGCAATCATTAAAGAAATCCATAGTTGTATTATAATCGTCTACTATACAATCTGCAATCGTATTCTTAGAAAATGGGAGATACAGTATTTTGTCACTTTGTGGAAAATAGAATGATATTTGTTTCGTTTTCTGCTTTTTGGTATCGACTCTAATATCTTTGGTAGCAAAGACTTGAAATTTATCGTCATTTACGGACATATAAACACAGTCATATGGCATATTATCAAAGACTTCTATCGGTAAAGATTCTGCGCTCTCAAAGCTGACGATCAATTCTTCTGCTATATCTACGTTGAAATCGTAAATTTGCTTGTTTTTCCCCCAGTAAAATAAGGCTTGAACAATTTTTGCTTCTGATATTGCCTGCATTGTAGATAAACCATATTGTTCTTCTATTAAGTTGGTAATAATGCCAAATGGCAGTATATCTTCTCCCGTGGAGTCTTGTACATTCTTTAATCTATCAAATATACCTGGCAGTCTTTTTAGAACATTTGGGATAAGTGCATTTGGTGTATTTGAATTTCGTTTCTTTCGAGATTTTTTATATTTGTCTATATTACCCATGATTTACCTCCAAACATTATAATAAAATCTGTAATTTCAACCTTATTATAGCATAAATTACAAGAATAGTCAAGTTACATGATAAAATAT
>ERZ1034687.1514-NODE-1514-length-11873-cov-21.014977_pt1 | contig 11873 bp, 25 predicted proteins | sample MGYA00520704_ERZ1034687 | MGnify/ENA primary metagenome ERZ1034687 (study PRJEB33766, sample SAMN09781762) | gut metagenome | biome: gut microbiome | host: Homo sapiens | place: Madagascar | study: EMG produced TPA metagenomics assembly of the PRJNA485056 data...
TTTAACTTTTTTCTAATTTTTTCACGAGTTCGAGAAAGTATTGACTTAATCGTTCCTGGTGAAATGTTTAAAGTTTTACTGATTTGTTCAACGGTTAGATTATCTTGGTAGAATAAAAGACAAATTTGTTTATGTATAGGATTGAATTGGTCAAATTCTTTAATCAATCGTTCGTATGTCAAACGGTTGACCACATCATTTTCATACGGATCAATTTTATCCAACGATATGTTATTATCGTCTTCACCTAACATTTTATTTTTATCTCCTATTTTTCTTAAATAATCTATTGCCGTTCTGTTAGCAATAGTTCTTAGCCATCCGCCAAAAGACGAATAGTCTGTGAACAACGAGAGTTTATTATAAACTTTCAGGAATACTATATTAGTTATATCCTGAGCTTCATCAAAGTCTTTGAGATATGAATACAACACATGGTCTACAAAGCCTTTGTATAGCTTAAAAAGTTTATTAAAAGCCAGTATATTACCAGCTTTTGCGTCCTTGATTAGACGAATCTCCTCTTGGGTAATCTTAGGATTCTTCATAATCAACAAATTTACGTTTATGAAACCTTTTATTGATTTCGGAGTCGGTGCTCGGTTAATTTGTCCTGCATTGTAATCAAATACTACTCTTATAGAGATGCAGGTACCTAAAAAGGTAATTGTACATCTAAAATCGCATTTTGCAATTGTTTGATGTTGTTGATAAGAGAGTCCGCTGAATATTGATACAATTTGTCATTGTTTAAAGTTGTACGAAGCATTGATGATGCGATACGGATTTTTACTTCTGTTGTAGATTGTTCATCTTCTAACAGTTTCTTTATAATATTATTATAAATCCATATAGATATCTTTTTTACATCTTTATTATGACATATTATATGTAATATTAGCTGACTCTCTTTTGTGTAACCATCTGTAATTAAAACAATAGGTATCTGTTCTTTTTGAAATGAACCTTGATTAATGATATTCATCTCTTTGAGAATTTCTACTATATTGTTATCATATTGAATTTCTGAAGATGGTTTATTCAGTTTGAATTGTAAAAATCCTATCCAATACGATCGTAAATATGTAGGGAAATTAAGCATCTTTAAATGAATTTATTAAAAAGTTTACCAATTGCTCTTGAGTATTTTCATCTAATGATGAAAGATATCCGTCCTTTATTTTTGATTTAATTTCGACTAATGAAGTTCCTGATTCTATGGATATATCATACGAATTTTTAATATACGCATAATTTCGTGCAAACCAGTTAATCCAACTTTCGATATTAAACCAGTAATCTTTGCTAAGTAAAATATCATTTGTATTGATGAGCAAGTTATCCCAATCTATAGATTTATGAAAGTTAAAAGGTTTCTTTAGTATTATATCCATTGCAATACTACGATCTTTATTCTTTTTATAAATCTTAATTTGATTAGTATATACATGTTCAACCCATGCTTTCTTAGCATTATTCCATTTTAGTGCTAAATCGACCAAATATGGAATTCGTTTGTATAATACTGTTCTATACCCCATGATTTAAACGTTAATTAAAATTTAGTGAGTGCCGTGGAATCGAACCACGTTTTATACCATAACACTCTCCTCCATTTTAGTAGGAAACACTCAGATTAATCTCACGCTACGTGAGTATAATCTATGACATTATAGTTGTCAGTTAATTTATATAATAATAGTGCTTAATGTATTTACTTCCTTTACGGATCAAAACCAATCTACGCCCATATTAAAAACCACAATTATTTTCACAAACCATTGTGGTGTCTGTAAAATAACAGAATCCTTAAAAGAAAATCATGTCCAATGGTGGACGTATCGGGACTTGAACCCGAGTCTCCGTAAATTAACTCATACACACTAATATTCTTTAATAGTGATGTTTTGTTGATCAGACAAAACATCTTGTTTAAGCGTGTTTTAAAGCGTTCTAAGACGTTTAAATTACTTAATTGATTAGCTACTTCATTTAAGCAATATAAACACTTAAAACGCTTCTATTTAGCTCGTTTTAAAGCGGTGATACAATCGATTCTGAGATTCTGTGTGTCGCTTTTAGTATTTTTGATTTTATCTTAGTAATCGTCCAACGATAACACTCATTGCCAACAATTAGACTCAATGGTTCTCTAAGAGTTAATTCTTTGATCATACTATTCATTTAACCGTGAATTCGGTGCAATAAAACCGCATATGGCTCTAGGCTCTAATGCAACATGTTAATTCATGTTTAGGTGTTTCTCTCGTCACACATTGGACGCCTCGAAAACTTGCCTCTCTCCTACAGCTATGGTTCTAAGACTCTAAGCTTGGTTTTAATAGCGATCCCAATCCCACACGTAATTACCTGCGAGACTGTTCTTGAGCTCAGCGAGTTCCTCCTTGAAAACGTTATTGCTATCAGCGACAGCCTTACGTTTTGCTTGATTAGATTCGTCGAGCAATTTATTGTACTCAGTTGGAGTTATCTCTCCTCCACAAAGTTTGTCCAAAGCCTCTTTTGAGCGAGACAGTGCTTCCTTTGTAATCTTCTCTTCTCTTCTGCGAGATCTGAGCTGTAACAGCTCTTTCTTATTCCAGTAGCTTGCTTTCAGGATAGTTTGTTTGAGTTCAGAAGACTTCTTGTCTCTCTCCTCTTTAGCTATATTATCCATTACTTCTTTGGCCAATCCTTCTGGCATTTTATTGCCATTCTTGATTGAATCAAGGACATTGTCCTCATTAACTACTGTGCCTGTAACTTTGGTCTCTTCTGTTTTCTTTGCCATTTTGATAATGTTTTAAATGTTAATAATATTAATAATTATAGTCATCATCAACATTGTAGTCGATTTTTGACTTTTCTCTTTTATATGGTTTTGCGTTTATGTGACGAGGTTTAGAATACTCACTGTCACTTTTACGTCTTTTTTGTTTTTTCTGACACATGGGGTTATTTGACTATGTCATATACGGTTTTGATTATACTTATTACATTGTCTGAAAGGTAATAAGTTTTCTTTAACTCATTTGAAACTTTGTTTTCACTGATGATTTTTGCAGCTTTAAACAACAAGTCGTCTGCTTTTCCTTGTTTATAGCGCAATAAATCTTCCATTAGAGTAATGTGGAATTGCGATAGATTTTGTTTAACCAACATGTCCTTAAACATATGGTGTACGAATACACAAGCTTGTTTAACTTCATAGTCGGATTCTTCGCAACCTACTACATTTGTAGCTCTTTTTGCAAGAGTTGCTGAAATTTCATCTTCGTTAAGATCAACGATGCTGATTCCGTACTTTGCACAATTAGCTACAATGTTAGCTAAATCTTGTGCTTCTTTTGTTGTCAAATCTCTCCCTTGATAGAGAATAACAATAGCCTTGTTTTTCATTTTAATAAAATTTAGTTACGATTTCACATTTTTTTCCATTAATAACCGTGTCTTTGTATTCTATTTCACTATATGTGTCTGAGTCCTTATTATTATCGGGATATGCTGACATATTTTGTGTAATATTATCGTATATAATACGATTATTAATATATTCTAATGCTAACTCTGTTTTAGTGAATTTTGACTGTTTCTTTAGTAATACACTACATACGTTGCATAAGACTGGATCTGGAGTATACAATATTACACTGTCTGCTGTTTCTTCAGAAACAAGGTTGTCTTTATATTCTAAGAATTCGTTCACAGACAAAAATTGATACTCTACTGGTTTTTCGTAACCTTTTACAGCTACAGAGTCTTCATCCGATGGTGGATCGTACTCTTTGTAGTTGCGATGACAGCTTGTTATACTCATTGCTGCTACTGTGATTAGCATCAATCCAAATACCCAAGCTGTAAATTTTAATAGTTCTTTCTTCATTTTTGATAAATGTTTTAAATTAGACTTGTTTTTATTAACACATGTGTTATATAAATATAACATTGCGCCTTGAACAGGAATCGAACCCGGTATTCTAAGAATACGTACCTTTTACTACAAGACAAATAATATCACGCGTTTCACAACGAATGATATTGGAATGTTTAACCTTTAAATTATAAAACTATGCAAACAAATTGGTGGTAGTCCTTTAATTGATTTCGCATCATACATTCTTATAAATGTATTAAAGGTGAGGGGGAAGAACTTGTCTTCCCCCATAATGCTATAGTTTTACCAATATTAGTCCATTATATAGACAATCTAATAAATCATTGCTATAACGTCTATCTACAATATTTGGACATAAACATATTTCATTCAATGAACAACCTTTACATCCGTCAGTTGCTTTTTTGAATTGATATAGTTTTCCGTTTATTGTAAATAATTGACCTGCTTTATGTGTTTTTTTCATAAAATAATCCTCCTAATGTTAAATACATGTACATTTGTCCGAGGTTTTTATCTTTATATGCAAAATCTAGTATGTAGAAGCGTTTTCTTCCATTACAGTCGTATAATTTTACATATACACATTTTTCGTCAAGTAACCGTTCGTTATAGTTATGATCTACTGTGTGAATTACTTTTGTTTGTTTACCAGATATTATTCTATCCATACAACTTACACTTACAGGCAATGCTATACCCTTAAGTATTTTAAAACTTTTAGGTAGCATTGTTACTGTAACTTTTAAGTTTGTACAAACAGCAACAGCTGGTGTTTTAGATGTGAGCAACATTATTGGACCGAATTCTGTTCCGCATACAGTTTGTCTTCTTACGAAGATCTCAGGTCTTTTACTTCGTACCATACTTTCTTCTGTATTTTATTATAGATACTATTTGATTATTCTTTAATTTAATACCGAGAGAAGGTTTAATACCGTTTGTTTTACACAACTTAATGTAATCCATTACGCTCTGAGATACAGGAATTAACTCAGATACATCGTTCTTATAATCGTTGTAAACAGCGTAATGTTTGATTTTACCTTTATCTGTTTTTATTTCAACGATCTTTTCAATACATTCTTGTTTGCATATTACGGTATCTGCTTGTCCGTAACATTGTCTTGCACTCAAGAATAGTAAGATAAATAATATCAACCAACTCATATATCGAATTGGATCAAAATTGTTTTTTGATGTTGTCATGATTTTGATAATCTTTTTGTTTTAGACTTTTTAGCAGACTTCTTCCTACTGCTAATTAGGATTTTGATCTTTTCGTCAATCAGTTTTCTTAGCTCAGTGTACCTGCTTCTTTCACAATTATCGATATAGATATAACCGATATAGAAGAAAGGATCTATGTTTTTATCTTTTTTCAAAGCGGTTGATAACCAATTCAATGCTTGATATACAGATGGTACTGAAACATACTCGTTGTAGGTATGATTCCAATCATTATTCCACAATGTAAGTAATGCGTTGTACCGTTTACCAGGAATAGGGTATTGTTCTAATTTTTTCATGACTGCAAAAATACAGTTTTCATTAAACCCTAATTCATTAAGCTTAAAAGCTTGTTTTCTTGACACAAGATCTCTTGGAATACTCATATTATTTTGTAATTAAAAATGTAACTTCCAATTTTAACTCACATCCTTTAAGAAAAGATTTTATTCTTTCTTCAAGGACATGAGCTGCAGATTTGGTAATACCTTTTGTTAATAACATTGTAGTATTGCCTGATTTTATCCACAATCTATTTTTGTCATTTCCAAGATTGTCTTTTGATGATTTTTGTGGATTGTGAATTTGATTTCTTTGTTTCATGCTATAATAAGTGGTTCTAGATCTTTTACAACATTGTTCATTTCCATACGCTTGTTTGCAATTTCTATGGCTTTTTCGATATATGTTTTGAATATATCTTTTATACATATTATTGTATTCAAGCTTACTTCTTGTCCTCTTACATATACTGTAAATTTTACAACATTGTTTCCTGATATATTTGTAGATATTCCCATATTATTATATTTAGGAACTGAATTATAGAAATCATTTCGTTCTTGTTCTGTACCAAAATATAGTTTGAAATTAATCATTAATCCAAGCTCATTATTAGCTTTGATTGTTGGTTCAATTTTTTTGATGTTCATTTTTTTCTTGTTCTCTGATTTTTCTTACTAGTTTTGATAATGCTACTGACAGAACTTTTAATTCTGGTACTGTCACAAACATCGAGTGATGAAATCCTAAACTATCTTCTTTTGTTATTACATAGTTTTCAGACTTCTTATCACTCGATATTGTAAATTTTATCTTATTTTTCGTATTCATCTATAATAGACTTAACGTTAAGATAGTGAGCTCCTACATCAGATTCCAATATCGGATTATCTACAGTAATTCCTGCTGAATCCAATAATTCTTCTGTTGCATCATAATAATTTCCAAAGTTTTCTAACAATTGCATTTTTTCCTGATATTGGCTATAATTATATGCAAATGTTTTAATCTTTAGAGTAGCTAAGAACGTTATCATTACAAACAATAACGAACATAGTGTTAAAGAATTTACCTCCGTCAATTTCATCTCTTTTCGGTAGAAATGAATTGCGAATACAGCTATGATACTAAGAACTGATATCAGAAGTACATCTGACAATTCTTGTTCGTTTGTGCAGGCTATTGCACCTACGGTGCATACTGCAAGAGTTGCATATATTAACAACTCGAAGACATGTAAGATTTGTTTCATTGATTTATTGTATTATTGATTACGTATTTACAATCATTATATATTCTGAATGCAGCATTCAGGTCATCTAAATGATAACCGAATCTGTCATATAATTCTTGATGAAGTTTGTCCATAATTACTTCTCTGGTTTTCTCTTTTTGAGATATATTCATGTTTTTGAATATCTCATGTGGAGATACACCGAAAGAATCATTATAGTCTTCTTCGTTAAATAGTTCATTACAACGTTCAATGAGTTTTTCTTTTAATGTTTCCATATTATATTGATTATAATTGTTTCAATAGAAACTCTTACTATCTTCACAGACCGTAAGAGAAGAAGAAAATTAAAAATAAACCTAATAAACTTATTATATGAGACACTAAATTAAGCTAGTCTAATCTGGCTGGGAACATCATGACGTCGCCGTTCTTTATAGGAAGTCTGAATTTATTCCAATCACGTTGTTCTTTAGATGGGAATAGAAGGCACTCTCCATCAGGCTTGTCTTTAAAGTATAAACCATCTTTTGTAAAAAGATTAAGAGTTGCACCTCCTTTACATGTTTTAATAGGATAGTCTCCAGAATCATCTACACCCATTAAAGTAACATTACCTTCAAGTAGAGAATAAAGTTCAGTACCTTCAGGACAATTTTTTTAAGATTTTTGCTATGTTCATATTTTTATAATATTAAGTTTTAAATGATTGATTCATTAATAAGAGCAGTTTATACACAGTATAGAAATACTACATAGTAAAAAGAGCGATTAACCTAAGTATCGCGAGGTTCTAGAATTACCAACACATAACTTTGATAGATGTTCCTATGTAAAGGAGTCCATCTGAATAGGTATAACACAAATTACCTGTTTTCCAAGTGATATGATTATCCATTTTGGAACCTAAATATTCTCTCAAATCTTCTTTTTGACTTAGAGAAAGTTCTATAAACATAGAGTGCATACATCTAGCACTTCTATAAGGATAAAACTCTGTTATTTTACTGCTATAAAATTCTAATCTTTCGTGCATAAAAGAAGCAATTTACCTTATATTATTGCGAGGTTTTTAAAAGTTGTTGTTCACAGACACAGAGCCATTATACAATTCTCAATACATTTCGCTCGAAGTGTATAGTTTCTCTCTGTGTTTCGTCCAGTCTCATCAGTGTGATTTTTAACGTCTCCTGGATGACGTCTTTTAAAAGAGAAATCCTGTAGTTTAAACGTAAGTGGTTAGCTCACCTACAGGAATAATTCTGCATTCAACTATTACCAATAGTCTCATCATTTTTTTTCATCACTTTCTTAGTTTTACGTATAGATGTCATATATTTAAGTTTAAACTTATTCAAGATAGATTGTGTACAATTTAAACAAACGCTATATATTAATATGCCTATGAAGAATGGTAAGTTTAGTTTTTAAAAAGAAAATGGGTGTGAGAGAGTCACCTACTCACACTCATTTCTACTAACGAACTACACGCTTTTGTGGCTTTTCGCTAGGGTCTATTTCAGACAATGCGCCTTCTGCTTTGTCTCTTTCGACGCGCCGTATAATAGCATCCGCAGTATATGTATCCAAATCTTCGCACCCAACGTATGCGGCAGAGCGTTTCCGCACCATAATGCCGTCGTCAGTGTAAAGAGGCTCATCAAAGCTGACAGTTACCACTGTCAAATCAACCTTTTCGCCCTTTAAGTTCTCAACAACAAATGCTTCTTTTTCATTTTCTGTTTTGCCAAATTCGTCACTGTCGAGATTCGCAATTACAGATATGATACCATTGCTTACAAGGCGTGACATAATGATGTTACCTTTGCTTTGATTGTCGCTTTCGCTTGATTGTGCGAAAAGCAAACGGGCACGGTGTGTGTCGTTAGCTTCGTTATACTCATCCAACCATTCTAGCCGAACAAATGTTCCCTTTACTTTCTTACATGCAACTTCGTACTTCATAGTTTTTCGTTTTAAAATTATACATAACGGGGGATGTTCTCTCCCAATAGCTCATATCGGGGTGTAATTCTTTGCTGTTTCAAGTTTTTATACACGTTTCACATTTTCATACTTATATAACAAAAAAAAATAAAAAAAAATCCGAGCTAGCTAAGCTAACCCGGATCTTATTAAAGATTTACAAAATCTATTAACAGTACTTCTTTATTGCTATTCAATACGTTTTTATATGTATTTCGTATTTCATTATTATGTTTACTAGCATAATTTTTAGGTGTTTTTACAACCTCCCAATTAGATGTTACTGATGCGTGTTTTTCTGTAACTCTTATCGTGGGTGTTATTATATGCTCCCAGTTCCAGAATACTATAGCATCATCTATCTTCATAAACGGATATTTATGCTGTAATGTAGATATATATTCTTTGAATAATTTAAGTTGTTTATTAGCATCTTTAGGTTTCTTACGTATATCTAAACCTAATCTAACGTAACAACCTTTCTTGATATTTAAGAATGAAAATAATTGATTTAATTCATTCTCTCCAGCTCTATATGTATTCTTATTATGAACAACTACTGGTTTATTTTTATTAAATTTAATACGTACATCAAAGTATCTTACACCTTTTTCGTACTGTTGTATGTAATTGATTTCCTGGCACTTAGACCAGTTTTTCATTATACCCCCGAATAAACCTTTTATGGGGAAATAAGTTAATGTATTATGACTTCCTAACATAATTAATAATTTTCTGAAAATACTTGTTCAAATTTATAATATTCTCCTTTAGCATCTAAGTCTAGTGCTAATTTTACTATTTGTGCTATACGTGTTTCGTTTCTTGAAACAGCTTCTTTATATAACTCTTGTAGTCTTTCACGTTTTGCGTTAGATAATTTGGTCTTCTCCATTTGTCATATCTTTATGTAATGGGTGTACTAAACTATACATCTGTGGATCCGCTTGGGGAATATCGCGCTTTGCGAAGAAAATATCCCAGTCATCATCAAATCCGCACATATAGAAAGTAGTAGCCGTATAGTTTGGAAGAATCATTCTGGCTTGTTGTGGTTTATATCCTTGTTCTCGCAATTTCATGTATACAACTTCTATATGACCTAATAATTGATCTACTAATCCTTCTTCCAAATCATCAAAATTCCATGTAGGTTTAATGAACGTTAATTCATTACCAAATTTGTCTTTATCGTATGCTACATATCGTTGTGATTCCTGTAAGAATGAGAATACTCTATGACGCATAAACATTTGTGATATGATTCGGGGGCATGTAAATTTTACTGTAGTACGTCGTATATGATATTCTGTAGGCTCACACAGATAACTAAGATCCTCTTTACATCCGTTTTCTAAAATAACTCTACAATTTGTTGTAATATATACGATATTATCTATTGTTACAACTCTACTATATTGATTATTATCATATCTACGATTCATATCGCACACATAATCTTCTTTTTTGACCTTCAAGTATACTGTACCAAACTCTAATGGACTATTGTGTCTCATACTTATTAGACGTTGTACCATCTTTTCAGCACTATCTTCGGTTATTTTATCTTCAGATCTATATGATACTCTAGCCACCTGTTCTATATCTTTGTTTATATCTCGCAATGTATAACCGTGTGTTTTACAAACTTCGTATGATTGATTAATTAGTTTCATCTTCTAATGTTTTAATTTTATCGTTAATATACCAAGCTGCCTTTCTAAGATCTTCTATAGTCTTAGCTTTATCATCATATCCTTCTTCACTTTTACGTCCAGCCCTTAATATGTACTTGACAGCGTTACCTAAGTCGAAGTCTAAATGACGTGTAATATCAATTACCTCTACTCCTGCTAGTTTCTTTAGCCAATTGTAATGTGATGGATGATTTACTTTGTCTTCTTTTTCTTGCATTTCTTTTCTTTTTCTATTGCGTCACACATACAAGAAACAGCCCATTCTATCAAGTAAGCTAAATGTTCGTTTCCAGCATTGTCACTAAAATTAAACTCTAAATCAACAGATTTCAATATTCCGTTCATTACGTGAAAGGCTTCATGAGCCATTTGTTGGGGTTTTGGGATTCCATCAAATACAACAAGAGTTGTTTTCATACAATTGTTTTTATTGTATAGTAGATCGTAAGTACATCCGTACATATCTGAATCTTCACGTACAAACTCTGCTTCAGGATTATTACCCCAACCGTAATTATCGTTTAGATAATCTATCTGATCTATGTCAAACATTATGTCCAATTTTGTAGGATATATTGAACAATCATAAGAATATACATTAGGCTTTTTGGTCTTCTTCATAATCTACGTATTCGTCCATTACTGTATTAAGAGCATCTTTCTTCTGTTCTTCAATAGGTCTCTGTTTAGCTATGATGTTTTTAAGTTCATCTTTATGAGGATTACCGTATTTCAGATAATATTGGAACAACATAGAAGATGCATTATTGAACGCTTGTTTATTCTTAATTTTCCCATTTTCATCTTTGTCATTACCTAACTTATCAACTAATTGTTCCAACTCCTCCATAGTGAAGTTCTTTAAAACACCGTTGTCGACGCGTTTAATCACATGTTCAAAGCAATTATCAGATGTACAATCTTTATTGTACAAATTGCTGTATTTGTTTATTTTACCCATAATTATTCGTCTTTTTCTGTGTAAAATTTATTATTAAATCTATATTTCTACTCTTTCTTAAGCCATTTAGATGCTTGTATAAATCTTTCATCTTTTACTGCTTCTTTCAAAGTGTGACACATACCTTGTGCATTTTGTTTCTACTAAGTCTCCATTATCATTGATTGTTTTGTGAGTATATATTTGATTATTCTTCCAATTATAGTATTTACTAAAAGACTAGGCTCTTTCTCTTCTAGAACTGTATTGATGTATACATTTCAATATCTGTTCAGCATTTATACAACCCATTACATCTAAACAACAAATATGTCCTATTATATCAGATACGGCTTTATCAGCAAACTTATCTTTAAGTTTATTAAATTCTTCTTTAGCTTGTATATAATATATATTATTCTCATCATATACTGGTTGTAGATCTACAATATATGCACTATTTATAGGAGCATTTTGTATAAAGTAATATTTACAATTATCAGTAACAGGTTTAGATGTTTCTTTTAAGCTTAATATATCAGCATAATATAGTATAGCATTATGTTCTATATCAGTCATATAATTTATTATTAGTGTATAATATTATAT
>ERZ1034687.1517-NODE-1517-length-11864-cov-7.804217_pt1 | contig 11864 bp, 17 predicted proteins | sample MGYA00520704_ERZ1034687 | MGnify/ENA primary metagenome ERZ1034687 (study PRJEB33766, sample SAMN09781762) | gut metagenome | biome: gut microbiome | host: Homo sapiens | place: Madagascar | study: EMG produced TPA metagenomics assembly of the PRJNA485056 data...
GGAAGCAGATACTACAGTCAGCTGATGGAGAAAATCCAGACCGGATCATCAGAGTTTATCAATGGAAGAGACTCTATGCTGATTGACTTGTCTTCATGGTATAAAGGCTCTCTTGCTCCGAAAATTGAGGTAATCCAAAATGCAATAGAAAACAGGCACATCATACGATTTAAGTATTATGCTCCGTCCGGAGAGAGCAACCGAAGGGTAGAACCATATTATCTGGTTTTCCGATGGTCGAGTTGGTATGTATGGGGGTGGTGTTTAAAACGTAAAGATTACAGGCTGTTCAAACTGAACCGTATGGATTGTGTTGTTGAAACAGACCGTGGATTTCTGTGCAGAGATGTGCCAATGCCGGATTTGTTAAATGAGAAGATATTTCCGGGTGGGATAAAGGTAAAAGCTCTTTTCACACCGAATATGAAGTGGCGGCTGGTTGAAGAATTTGGACCGAACTGCTTTACAGAAACAGGCGATGGAAGGCTGCTCTTTTCAGCAGACTATACGGATATGGAAAACCTTGTGACATGGCTTATGACATATGGAGCAAAAGTAGAGGTGCTTGAGCCGGAAAAAGTGCGGGACATTATTTGCAGAAATGCAGAGGAAATATTAAAAATCTATGGAGGATTAGAAAAATGACGTTTGATTATAAAAAGGAATACAAAGAATTTTATATGCCGAAGGGAACACCATCTATTGTCAGAGTCCCGAAAATGAATTATATAGCGGTGAAGGGAAGCGGCAATCCAAATGATGCAGATGGAGAATATAAGCAGGCTATTGGACTTCTGTATGGAATTGCATTTACGATAAAAATGAGTAAAAAGGAAGACCATCAGATTGACGGATATTTCGATTATGTGGTGCCACCGTTAGAAGGATTCTGGTGGCAAGAAGGCGTGTCCGGAATTGATTATGCGCGCAAGGAAGAGTTCAAGTGGATTTCTGTTATTCGACTGCCGGATTTTGTTACCAGGGAAGATTTTGACTGGGCAGTCAGGAAAGCTACGGCAAAGAAAAAGCAGGATTTTTCTAAGGCTGAGTTTTTTTCCTATGAGGAAGGTCTTTGTGTACAGTGTATGCATATCGGAGCGTATGACGATGAGCCTGTTACGGTAGATGCAATGCACAGGTTTATGGAAGAACAGGGATACGCATTGGATATAACGGATCGGAGAATGCACCACGAGATTTATCTGAGCGATGCGAGGAAAGTAGCACCGGAGAAGTTGAAGACTGCAATCAGGCATCCGATAAAGAGAGCCTAAGGGTGTGGAGGGAAATAAAATGGCATCAACAAAAGAGTATTTGGATTTTGTTATGGAACAATTATCAGGACTGGATGAAGTCAGCAGCAGGGCAATGATGGGAGAATTCATTCTTTATTACCGTGGAAAGATTTTTGGTGGAATATATGATGACAGACTTTTGGTAAAGCCGGTTCCGGTGGCGGTGAAAATGATGCCGGATGCTGAGATGGAACCGCCGTATGATGGTGCGAAAAAAATGATTCTGGTTGATGATGTGGATAATCGGCAGTTTCTGTGTGAATTGGTTGAGAGCATGTGGGAAGAATTGCCGAAGAAGAAAGAGAAAAATTGCAAGTAAGACTTGATAAAAACGAACAAATATTCTGTATTAACAGGAGAGATTTTATACCCAAAAGCAGAAAATACGAATGTACAAATGAAACTCAAATCATTGTAGTTTGGGCTTTTTCTAATTTTGTAGAAAATCTGAGAACAACTATTTCTAAAAAGTCAATTATCATTTTGTAATGGAAAATGGACAGAATTATTCACAGAACTGTTTGTACAATACTAACAAATTTTTGAGCGTATATAGTCTTGTAAAAGTGGCAGCATGGCAATCGAGTAACATTGGTTGCTTTTTTTGTTACCTATTTTTAGAAAGTCATCAACTGCCCCGATAGAGTGATTTCTAAAAAACAAAGTAAAAAGAGTGGAGGAAATACAAAGTGAAAGAGTATTCAAAAGGTATTTATGTGAAATTTAAACCGGAGGAGAAAATACTGTATGATCGGATGAAGGAAGCCGGAGTTCAAAATATGAGTGCGTATATCAGAAAGATGGCGTTAAACGGGTATGTAATAATCCCTGAATGGCCTGATTTGAACCGGGTAATATCTTTACATACAAGGATTAGTAATAATGAGCAAACAGAACTTTTGAAAAAGGCACTTGAAGCAGTTATTCATCTATATGAGGACGATTCAAAGAAGAGAAAGTGAATTGATAAAAAGCGTTAGCGTGGCTCGGCGGTTTATCCGCAGTTCAAGGGGATTGGGGGCGCAAGACGTCCGGTGGACGTCTGCTCTGCGCGGACCGGAGTGGAACGGAGACCTCCCCAACAAGCAAAAATGCGCCGGGTATATACCGGGGCACTGCTTGCCAATGAGCAAAAAAGAAATGGTTTCATTTATGATTAAAAATAAAGTGGTTATAAGAGAAAGAGATGCATGGAGTGATTTGGCGAATTTCATTGGGAAAATGGTTGCAAAGTATGCAGACGCAATGGAATTGAATCAATTACCGAATCCGGATTGTTATCTTCGCATGAAGAGAATGAAACAGTTGTACACGGAATTATACATAACGGAAAATATTGAGAAATTCAGAAGTATTATCATTCCTATTGAAAAAAATGCTGCGGGATGATAGAATAACCGTATAGACGGAAACGAAATTGATAAATACGGATATAAAACATAACGGAGGAACACACATGATTATCAGTGAAAGAATTTTTTACATAATGGAGCAGAAGAACATGAGTCAGTTGGAACTGTCGAAAAGAACCGGGATTGCAACAAGCAACATCAGTGACTGGAAAAAGAAAAAGACGAACCCAAAAGCAGACTGTTTGTTATCCATATGTGACGCATTGGATATTACACCGGAACAGCTTTTAACGGGTAAAGGAATTGATCCGGAGTATAAAGATGCAGATATGGATTATGAAGTTACCAGGTCGGATATTAAGATATTAAAGCAGATTCATAGCCTTGGAGACGATCAGTATAAAAGATTGATGGCGTATATGAAGGCATTGCAGAAACTGGAGCAGATGGAAAGCATTGTGGAGGAATAATGGAAGGAACAAAAGAATTGATTACTACAGATGCTATTCGTAGTAAGGTGTGCATACTTCGTGGACAGCAAGTAATGTTGGATCAGGATTTGGCAGAAATTTATGGTTATCAAGTTAAAAATTTAAATCAACAAGTAAAACGTAATTTGACAAGATTTCCAGAAGATTTTATGTTTCAACTAACTAAAGAAGAAGTGGAATTGGTGAAATCACAATTTGTGACTTCACGGAATATAAATTATTTTGAAGGGCAGGAAGGAGGTCGTAGAAAACTACCATACGCATTTACAGAACAAGGAATTTATATGCTTGCGACAGTTCTTCGTGGAGAATTGGCAGAACAGCAGAGTATATTTATAATGCGCACTTTTAGGGAGATGCGTCACTATATTAGTCAAAATCAGCAGTTTGTTACTAGAAATGAAATGGAACTTTTAACAGCGAAGGTTGGAACGATAACGGAGAGACAGGATCGAATGGAGAAAAAAGTAGATTCCATTCAAAAAGATGTGACTATCTTAGCAGACAACTTCATTACGGATAAAGATAAGAAGGATTTTGTTATTTATAAAGGTCAGAAGTTAGAAGCTGACATTGCTTACATAGAAATCTATCAACAGGCAAAGAAATCAATCTATGTTGTGGATGATTATATGAATGCAAAATCATTACAGCACCTTTCACAGAAAGCAGATGGCGTGGAAGTTGTTTTATTTACAGAGAATGGAAAAGGTGGGAGAGGATTTCTTACGAACTCTTTAGTGAAGGATTTTCAAAATGAATATCCAACGATTCGGATTAAGCCTAATCCGGATTGCCACGACAGATTGATTGTACTTGATTATGGTGAAGAAACAGAGAGGGTATATCATTGTGGAGCATCCAGTAAGGATGCAGGGAAAAAGCTTTGTGCCATTAATCAGATTACAGAGACAGCAATCATTCATCCGGTAATAGACAGATTACTTTCATTGCCAGATAAAAAGATATAATTAGTGGTCATAATAAGACTAATATTAACAATACTGATTTTCATAATACCTATCTTATCATATCTGGCCGAAGGAATAATGTCTTGGATGGGATATGATGGAAAGCATTGTGGAGAAATAGAGATGGCAAATAAAATAGTTAGAGAAATTATTCATGGAGAAACCGCTGCAGAAACAATTTATCGCAAGGCAGAACAGTTTGAAGGAATTTTAAGGCTTAGTAAGAAAGAAATATTAACAAATGCAGGCAGTATAAATGATATTAACAAAGATAGATTGCATCATGATATTATGTTGTATGCTTATTGTGTTTATGTATAGAAATACTAGTAATGATTATACTGGGTGTGATTTTAATATTAAGAAAAATGTGCTCAAATACGAAATAGAAAGTACGAGGAAATTATGATGTCAAAGTTTATGAAATCATTATGTAAAATAGCAATTCCGGTCACATTGCAAAGTATGCTGCAGGCTTCTTTTTCAATTGTTGACCAGATTATGATAGGACAATTAGGTGAGACTAATATATCGGCAGTTGGATTATGCGGTAATTTTTCTTTGATTTTTTCGGTGGTAATCGGCGCGGTAAGCACAGTTGCTGGGATACTAATCGCACAGTTTATTGGCGCGGAAGATACAAAAGAGGCATGGTGCGGCTTTGATGTGAGTCTCATTTGTGGGATATTAATATCGGGAATATTTATGCTGGCTTCCGGATGTTTTTCAAGGCAGATTCTCGGACTTTATACTACAGATACAAGTATTATAAACACAGGTACAGTATATTTCAGAATTATAGCTTTTTCCTATATACCAATGGCAATAAGCAATATTTTATCATCATGGCTGCGCTGCAGAGAGCATGCTACCATACCATTTCTGGCAAGCTTTGGAGCGGTTGGTGTAAATACCGGACTTAATTATCTGCTGATATTTGGAAAATTCGGATTTCCATGTATGGGAATAAAGGGTGCTGCGATTGCAACACTTATTTCACAGTTGTTTAATCTTGTAGTTATTACTGCCGGATTTGCCTTATGTATCAGGAAAGATGGAGATAAACCGGTATGGTCATTGCATTTTAGTAAAATTACAATTAAGGACTATTTTATCATGATTATGCCGATTCTCATCAGTGAATTTTTATGGAGCCTTGGACAGAATGTTGAGTCTGCAGTATATGGACATCTTGGAACTTCCAATCTGGCGGCTTATACACTTACCTGCCCTATACAGGGGCTTATCGTAGGAGCACTTAGCGGATTGTCAGCAGCTGCCGGGGTAATGGTCGGCAAGCGACTTGGCAGGAAAGAATACGACGAGGCTTACACGGAGTCAAAGAAGATTATGTATGCAGGTCTGGCTGGTGCGGTTGTGGTATCCGCATTACTTATTACAATGGCAGGAGTCTATACCAAACTGTACCGTGTGGATGACAGCGTAAAATCACTTGGAAAGATACTGCTTATTGTATTTGCCCTATATGCACCGGTCAAGGTTGAAAATATGATTCTTGGCGGTGGAATTATCAGAAGCGGCGGCAATACCAAAATTATTATGGTGATTGATATTGTTGGCACATGGTGCATCGGAATTCCACTGTGTCTGCTTGCAGCGTATGTGTTTAAGTGGGGCATAGTTGGTGTGTATACACTTCTTACCACGGAGGAAATATTCAGGCTTGTTGTATCGCTTGTTATTTTTAAGAGGCGCAAGTGGATGATTAGTTTATCGTAGTATGCGGTATTGGATGACATTGTTTCATACTCATACTTTTCTTTGCCAGGGAAGGTTTTTATGGTTTCAGCAAATACAAATATATGGAGGTCAGAAAAGGCAGCCACAAGCCCGATTTTAGTAAATTCTAAAAATCGCTGATATACTACGTCTATCAGATTAGCAGATACCTTGACAGGTATCTACTAATCAATAATCTGTTAATAAAAAATAGAATGGGATGTAGAGCCGTGGTATTTGTATATATTTTTGTAGCTATAATTCAGGGGCTCATATGGGGCTTTATTGCACAGATAATTAGTGAAAATAAGGGTTATGAAGATGGCTTTTTCTGGGGTTTTTCCTTGGGATTATAGGACTTATCGTTGTTGCTTGCAAACCAGATAATAATAGTTCGTATGATTCAGCATTATTATCAAAAGCGGCAGAGGCCTGTATTTTGATACCTGTAAAGACCACGGATATCTGGAATTCTGCAAGGTGTTCTGCATTTATGACTAGTACGCTTTTGGCGTATTAAAACGTCATTCAAAATTCATCAGACAATCTACCATCGCAGAGAATGGTACGGTGTGTCACGACACAATATGACAAAATCAGATTGACTAAGTTATCATTGACATTTATAATATAGACAAAATGAAAATGTCATAGACGGAGGCTGCTAATATGGAAAGAAATATAACGTTTGAAAATATGTCAAAAAAAATTGAAGAGTTGGAAAAAGAGAATAAAAAGCTTCGTGAAGAATTGGAATATTACAGAAATCGTAAAGTGAGTGGAAGACAGAGGCATAATGCCAAATGGATGGCAATTTATAACGATTTTGTTGCCGGATATGAGAGTGGAATGACTATGGTGGAGATTGCCAGGCGTAATAATGTCAGTGAAAGGACAGTTTATAGGTATAAAGCATATTATGACCAGATAAATGAAACTGAAAAAAGCGAAACGTGCGGAAAATATGATATAGAAGGGAGATAAGAATGACAAAGATTATTAAAGATATAATTCATGCTGATGGGATAGATATAAGCGTTTATTCAGAAGACTTAAAGAATGACTATATATCCTTGACGGATATTGCCAGAAAAAGAGAGGGTGAATATCCCGGGTATGTTATCCAAAATTGGTTAAGGAATAAAGGTACAATTTCATTTGTTGGATTATGGGAATCAATTCATAACCCGGATTTTAATTATATCGAATTCGAGGCAATTAAAAATGAAGCGGGGTTGAATAGTTTCGTATTAACACCCAAGAGATGGGTCGAGACAACAAATGCAATAGGAATTGTAACAAAGGGTGGAAGATATGCGGCAACATATGCACATAAAGATATTGCATTTGAATTTGCGTCGTGGATTTCTTCTGAATTTAAATTGTATATAATTGAAGATTATCAAAGGTTGAAAGCAGGGGAAAATGCCAGATTATCACTTAACTGGAACTTGAACCGAGAGATTTCAAAACTAAATTATAGGATTCATACGGATGCTATTAAAGAAAAACTAATCCCACCATTATTAACTTCAGAACAGATTTCTTATACATATGCAAGTGAAGCTGACTTACTAAACACGGTGTTATTTGGAAAAACGGCAAAGCAGTGGAGGGATGACAACCCTAATAAATCAGGAAATATCAGAGATAACGCAACATTATATCAACTGCTTGTTTTGGCAAATATGGAAAGTTATAATGCAATAATGATTAAACAGGGAAAGACACAAGTTGAGAGAATGAATCTTTTACATGAATTAGCGGTACAGCAGATGACCTCACTTAGCAGCTTGGAGTTAAATGATTTACCGGAAATTAATAAAAAGTGACAATATGATGAAATTTTTGCTATTGGGTAGGGGAAATATTGGTAAGTTGTAAAAATGAAAGTAATTCAAGAAAATGGTTTTCTTACTGCAAATCTTGATAGCAGAAGCAGACTGATAAGTACATAAATTTTATAACTGCATACAAATCATATTGACATAGTAGGAATAAAGAAAGTACAATATCATAAACACCAATAAGGAGATTGATTTTATGAGTGAAATTTCAAGAGAAGAGGCTTTTGCCTTATTAAAAAAATATAACAAAGACCCATTTCACATCCAGCATGCGCTTACCGTTGAGGCAGTAATGAAATGGTATGCGGACAAGTTAGGATATGGGGAAGAAAAAGAACATTGGGGAATCGTAGGACTCTTGCATGATATTGATTTTGAACTTTATCCTGCGGAGCATTGCCTTAAAGCTCCTGAACTTTTGAGAGAAGCAGGTGTTTCAGAGGATATTATTCACAGTGTTGTATCCCATGGATACGGGATTACCATTGAATGTGGCGTGACATTGGATGTGGAGCCTGTCCATGAAATGGAGAAAGTATTGTTTGCTGCGGATGAACTGACAGGGCTTATATGGGCAGCCGCACTTATGAGACCGTCAAAAAGCACTAAAGATATGGAACTCAAATCCTTAAAAAAGAAATATAAAAGCAAAGGCTTTGCGGCAGGCTGTTCAAGAGAAGTAATAGAAAGAGGTGCGGACCAGCTGGGATGGGACCTTGAGAAACTTCTCACAATGACTTTGCAGGCAATGGCTGACAATGAAGATATTATTAATCAGGAAATGGAAGAGGAAAGGTGTGAATCATGCTAAATCAGTTTTCAAGAACACAACTGCTTTTAGGCGAAGATGCCATGAAAAAACTGGCTGATATGAGAGTGGCGGTATTCGGCATCGGAGGCGTAGGCGGATATGTGTGCGAAGCTCTCGTAAGAAGCGGAGTAGGACATTTTGATTTGATTGATGACGACAAGGTATGTTTAACCAATATTAACAGACAGATTATCGCAACAAGAAAAACCATAGGAAAATACAAGGTTGACGTAATGAAAGAACGAATGCTTGATATCAATCCGGAGGTTGAGGTAACCGTTCACAAATGTTTTTTTCTCCCTGAAAATGCAGATGAATTTCCTTTTGCCGAGTATGATTATGTAGTTGATGCGGTAGATACGGTAACGGCAAAGATAGAACTTGTAATGAAATGCCAGAAAGAAGGCGTACCGATTATGAGCTCTATGGGAGCGGGAAACAAGTTAGATGCCAGTGCATTCCGTGTTGCGGATATTTATAAGACGCAGATGTGTCCTCTTGCAAAAGTCATGAGACGTGAACTTAAAAAGCGCGGAGTGAAAAAGCTTAAAGTGGTTTATTCGGAAGAGAAGCCAACCCGCCCTATTGAAGATATGTCCATAAGCTGCAGAACCAATTGTATATGTCCGCCCGGAGCTGAGCATAAATGTACCGAGAGAAGAGATATTCCGGGAAGCGTGGCTTTTGTGCCTTCCGTTGCAGGTCTTATTATAGCAGGAGAAGTGATAAAAGATTTAACGGGTGTAAAGGGTGCACAATAATTTGATTTATAATCAGAAAGGACAGTAATGGATTTACGTGTTTTACGTTACTTTTTAATGGTAGCAAAGGAACAGAGCTTTACAAAAGCGGCAGACCGGTTAAACAATTATTTTTGGAGGTAACAGATATGGCAAAGAAGTTAGTAGCATATTTTAGTGCAGAAGGCACAACAAGAAAAAAAGCAGAAATAATAGCTGAGGCAGGCAACTGTCAGTTATATGAAATCAAACCCAAAGTTCCATATACCAAAGATGATTTGAACTGGATGAATAAAAAATCAAGAAGCAGTATTGAAATGGCAGATAAAAAAATCAGACCTGAAATAGAAGACTCAGACATAGATGTGGAATCTTTTGACGAGATTATTCTCGGTTTTCCAATCTGGTGGTATGTTGCACCTACAATAGTCAATACATTTCTTGAAAAATACAATCTTAACGGCAAAAAAATAGTTCTTTTCGCAACCTCAGGCGGAAGCGGCTTCGGCAATACGGTAAACGAGCTTAAAGTATCTGCACCGGGAGCTGACATTGTGGAAGGAAAACTCCTCAACGGATTAAGCAGAACAGAAATCGAAAACTGGGTAAAAGAACTTGATTAATTAAGGTATCGGAGGAAAAAAGATATGGGAAAAATCACACAGACAGCAGGAAGAAACGCTCTGGGAGAATTTGCTCCTGAGATTGTACATTTTAATGATGATGTTTTCTTTGGAGATAACGGGGATATTGACTTAAAGACAAGAAGCATTATAACCGTTGTTGCCCTTATGGCATCGGGAATAACCGACTCATCTTTGAAAATTCATTTACAGAATGCCAAAAATCACGGCGTTACAAAGAAAGAAATAGCGGTAGCCATTACCCATGTGGCAGTTTACGCAGGCTGGCCTAAGGACTGGGCAGTTTTTAACCTTGTAAAAGAAGTATGGGATGCCAACGAAGGCGATCTGCCATATGAAGACGAGGCAATGAGAGCACACGCCAAAGAAATGGTATTTCCAATTGGTAATCCTAATGACGGTTTTGCAAAATATTTTACCGGCAAAAGTTATCTTGCACCTGTTTCAACAAGTCAGGTGGGAATTTTCAATGTGACTTTTGAACCGGGATGCCGCAATAACTGGCACATCCATCATGCCAAAAGCGGTGGCGGACAGATTCTTGTATGCGTGGCAGGCAGAGGCTATTATCAGGAGTACGGCAAAGAAGCGGTTATGATGAAACCGGGAGACTGCATTAATATTCCTGCCGAAGTAAAACATTGGCACGGTGCCGCACCTGACAGCTGGTTCAGTCATCTTGCCGTTGAAGTTCCGGGAACAGAGACCTCCAATGAATGGTGTGAGCCTGTAACCGACGAAGAATACAGCGTATTGAAATAACAGAAATATTGACTACATATCAACATAAATATATAATTTTCTATAGTGTTAATGAAATGCAGGTAAGAAAATGAATTTAAAAGCATTGGAAAAAGATATATGTTATGTGATAAAAGAAGAACAGATAAAGCTGGGTTTTAGAAAAGAGTCAATCAGTCTTTATTATCCTTTAAGCTCTTTAAACAGTATTCTGGAAACTGAGTGTAACACAGAAGAAATGTTGCAGGTGCTTGATGAATTCAAAATTAAATCAAAGGCAGAATTCGGCGATATAGACGTATCCGTAAAGGGAGAACGTTTTTGTATTAAATTACCGGATACAGCTTCGGAATATGTTAATAATACTACAGAAAAGACAGGCTTTTTGTATGATTTGATTGCAACGGTTTTAAGACACGGTATCACAATAGAAGATGTAAAAAAAGTATTTGAAGGCTATTCCTCACATGTTCATTTTGAAACCATGGAGCATGAAGAATTTAATTATCTTATTTATTTTGAGGATGGAACGCCTGATGACAGTTATTATTGTTTTACAGAAGAGGGCGGACACCTTATTTACCACCGTTTTTCAAAAAATGCCTATAAAGATACGTTTAACAGATAATGGAGACAGTAAGAATGTTTGAAAAATATGAATACGCAGAAATTACAATAGAAGAACTGGCAGATATCCACCCATCCCTTTACAGATTTTGCGATGTAAGGGACGAAGTATCATACCGCTACGGCTCCATTCCCAAGGCCGAGAATATAAGCAATATTGTAGAACTGGCAGAGGAGGGAAAGCTTGATAAAAACATTGCATACGTTTTGTATTGTATGAAAGGAATACAGAGTATGGACATGGCGTATGAGCTTCGTGGGATGGGATACGATGCCGTAAGTCTCAAAGGCGGATATGCAGCATGGCTTACTTCATCCTACAGGGAAGATTATGAGGATAAGCAGAAGGAAGTTGAGACAAGCATCCGCAAGACTTTTCACAAATGCATTTTTTCACCTTTTGCCAAGGCAATTAATGAATACGAGCTTTTGAAACCGGGAGATAAGGTTGCCGTATGCATATCCGGAGGGAAAGATTCCATGCTTATGGCAAAGTTATTTCAGGAGATAAAGAGACACAATAAGTTTGATTTTGAGCTTGTTTTTCTTGTAATGGACCCCGGATACAGTGAGGTCAACAGGCTCGTAATAGAGAAAAATGCAAG
>ERZ1034687.1520-NODE-1520-length-11853-cov-4.593914_pt1 | contig 11853 bp, 9 predicted proteins | sample MGYA00520704_ERZ1034687 | MGnify/ENA primary metagenome ERZ1034687 (study PRJEB33766, sample SAMN09781762) | gut metagenome | biome: gut microbiome | host: Homo sapiens | place: Madagascar | study: EMG produced TPA metagenomics assembly of the PRJNA485056 data...
AGTATAATCCATTTTTCCTACCTTGCATAGGCATTTATTTTATACCACAGTAAGCTTATGGGATGGATTTGTCTATATATACGTGTAAAACGTTGAAATTTCAATAAAAAAAGAGACCTGGAACAGGTCTCTAAAGTATGGCGGAGGACATGGGACTCGAACCCACGGGGCTGTTACACCTTACTTGATTTCCAATCAAGCTCCTTAGCCGCTCGGTCAATCCTCCAAAAGTATTTAGTCATTTCTGACGCTCATTTATATTACCATAGGAACGAAGTGAATGCAAGCACTTTTTTAATTTTTTCGAATTATTCTGAAGTTGTGGAGAAAACCGGCCTCGGAAGGTCCGGTTTCTCCACTTTCTGCAAAGCCTCTCAAGCCTCACACGTTATTCCATATCTTAGAACAGCTCAAAGATGGACACCTGTGCCGTATCCGGCACGCCCCGGAACATGCCTACCGCTTTCAAGTCGTCGATATTGCTCTGAGAGAGTTTGGTCTGCTGCCGCACATCGTCCAGAGAGGTGAACGGCGTTCCGTCATAGGCATCCGCCAGGGACTCCGCTGCCGCTTTTCCCAGTCCGCTGATGGCCATGTACGGAGCCACTACGTCCCCACCTTCCACGATGAAGTCACACGGTTGGGAAACGCCCAGCTCCGGCATCCGGAACTGAAGTCCCCGAGAGAACATCTCGTACATCACTTCGTAGACGGTGAGATGATCTTTCTGCTTGGTGGTCATCTGGTTCCCCAGCTGCTCCAGATTCTTCATCTCCCGCTCCACCGCCTGAATTCCGTCTCGGGCTGCCAGGACATCGAAATCATCGATTTTGGAGGAGAGCCATGCGGCATAGAATTCCGCCGGATAGTATACCTTGAACCAGGCCATTCGGATGGACATGAGCACGTAGGCTACCGCATGGGCCCGAGGGAACATGTACTTCAGAGTTTCGCAGGACCAGATATACCAGTCCGGAACCCCATGGCTCTTCATGGTTTCCAGCTCCTCTTCCGTCAGCGGCTTGTTCTTACGAACGTGCTCCATAATCCAGAACGCTTCCTCATTCGGGATTCCCTTCAGAATCAGGTAGTTCATAATATCGTCACGACAGGAAATCAGCTCATCGATGGTGGCTTTTCCGTCTCGAAGGAGTTCCTGACCGTTATTGGTCCACACGTCGGTTCCGTGGGAGAAACCGGAAATCTTTACCAGCGCGGAGATGGTAGTCGGCTGAATATCGTCCAGCATCTGCCGCGTGAAGTTGGTTCCGAACTCCGGAATGGCATAGGTTCCGTGAACGAATTTGTAGTCCGGATTCTGGATGTTCAAGGCCTCTGTGGAGGTGAACAGGCTGATGACCCTCTTATCCGCAACGTCGATGGTCATCGGATCCACCCCGGTCATATTCTGAAGATGACGAATCATCTGCGGCACATCGTGGCCCAGAATATCCAGCTTCAGCAAGTTCTTATCGATTTTGTGATAATCGAAATGGGTAGTAATGATATCTACCGGTTTGTTGGCCGGACGCTGCACCGGGCAGAACTCATAGATTTCATGATCATCCGGCACGACGATGATTCCGCCCGGATGCTGCCCGGTGGTTCTTTTTACCCCCGTACAGCCCTTGGTGAGATAATCGATGTCGTATTTGCTCAACTTCTTCGGCGATTCATCCGCATAGTGCTTTACGTAGCCGTAGGCGGTTTTATCCGCAACGGTGGCTACCGTACCCGCCTTGAAAATATTCTTCTCTCCGAAAATCACGCCAACGTATTTGTGGGCTGTGGCCTGATATTCGCCGGCGAAGTTCAAGTCGATATCCGGTTCCTTATTACCGCTGAATCCCAAGAATGTCGCGAATGGAATACGGAAGCCATTCTTCTCGTACGGGGTGCCGCATTTCGGACACACCTTATCCGGCATGTCGAATCCGCAGTCGTACTTTGCTTCATCTTCCTCCGCAAGCCATTCCAGGTTCTTACACTTCGGACAGATGTAATGCGGTTCCAACGGGTTTACCTCGGTAATCCCCGCCATGGTAGCGGCGAAAGAAGATCCTACGGATCCTCGGCTGCCCACCAGGTAGCCGTCATCGTTGGATTTTTTTACCAGACGCATGGCTGCTACGTACATCACGGCATACCCGTTATTGATGATAGCGTTCAGCTCCGTATCCAACCGGGTTTGAATCACTTCCGGAATCGGATCGCCGTACATTGCCTTTGCATTCTCGTAACAGGTATCCCGCAGGAATTCCTCCGCGCCTTCAATCTTCGGCGGACACTTATCCGGCGGCACCGGCTCGAACACCTCGCACATATCCGCAATCCGGTTGGTATTGGTAATAACCACCTCTTCCGCCCGGTCTCCCAGGTAGGAAAATTCCGCCAGCATCTCGTCCGTAGTGCGCAGGTACAGGCTGTTGGCGTTGGTCTCGCTAAAGCCCATGCTGGACATGATGATGTTCCGATATATCGCCGACTCCTTCGTCGGGTAGTGGGAGTCCGTAGTGGCGACGGTCATCTTCCCCAGCTCGTCCGCCAGGGACAGAATCAGCAGGTTATTGTCCGCCAGCTCCTTCCGGGATGCCACCATCCCTTTGTCAATCATGAACTGGTTGTTGTCCAACGGCTGAATCTCCAGATAATCGTAGAAATCCGCAATCTGAAGCAGCTCCTCCCGAGAAGCCCCCCGGTTGATGGCCTGATACAGCTCGCCGGCCTCGCAGGCACTGCCCACGATAATCCCCTCCCGGTGTTGCTGCAGAACGGAACGGGGAAGTCTCGGTTTCTTGTAAAAATAATCTACGTGGGAATAAGAGACCATTTTATACAGATTCCGAAGTCCCGTCAGGTTCTTGGCCAGCAGAATGATATGGTATGTCCGGTTCTTCTTGATATCGATGGTTCCATCCGGAAGCATGGCATCCTCATCGGGATACAAATATCCTTCCATGCCGTAGATGATTTTGATATCCTTCCCTTTGCCCCGAAGTTTTGCCGCCCGATTAGCCGCATCCGGGAAAGCCTGCACCACGCCGTGATCCGTAATCGCCACCGCCTTCTGACCCCAGGCCGCCGCCTGATCCACCAGTTCCGCGATTTCGTTGAAGCCGTCGTTGTCGCTCATCTTCGTGTGCACGTGAAGTTCTACCCGCTTCTCCCCCGGATGCTCATCTTTTCGCTCCGGTTTTGACGATTGGTTGATGGAACGGGCCATGATACCCACTTCGTTTTCAAAGGTATCGAATTCCACGTTTCCGGAGATCTTCAACCAATCTCCCAGGGAAACGTTTTCCTCCAACAGTTCAAAATCCTCGGTCTTCATAAATGCCTTGCAGCAGGTGGCCCGTTCTTTATCGGTGATTTCCATGGTCACCAGAAGTTTGCCGTTCTTGATGGCCCGAGAATCCAAGCTGAACAGCTCACCGCGAATGACCACCTGACCACGCTCGCCCACCTTGCCGTAGATTTCTTCGATGGGAATGGGTTCTCCGGAGATATAGGAACCGTATAGGACCCCACCGGAAACGTTGGGCTTCTTGCCCCCTTTGCTTTTATCCGGCGCCTTCTTCGCTGCCGGTGCTTCGGAAGCTTGATAGGCGTACCGGAACCGTACGTCCTTCGCCTGTCTCACCTTCTTCAGAATCCGTTCCCGCATGCGTTTCTCGTGAATTCGAGGTATCACAAAATTGAGTTTGACACCGACTACCAGCGTCAAACTCTCTTTTTCCAGATATACCCTGGGTATTTCAATATTAATATCCTGTTCTTTCATCCCGGAAATGCGTTCCAGCTCTTCCGTTGTCAGAATATCTTGGGGTATTTTGATCATCCACTACTCTTCTTTCTCTATCATTTCAATGAGACGGTCTACCAGTTGGTTTTCCGGCACCTTTCCGATAATCTCCCCGTGGGAGAAGAGCAAGCCTTCGCCCTTTCCACCGGCAATGCCGTAATCCGCTTCCCGGGATTCTCCCGGACCGTTCACCACGCAGCCCATTACTGCGACCTTTAACGGTCTCAGACCTTTCTCCTGACGTCTTTTCGCAACCGGAACCAAACGGTTCTCCGTTTCCTCTGCCAAGGAAATCAAATCCACTTCCGTTCGGCCGCAAGTCGGGCAGGAAACGATTTCAATGCTCTTTTCCCGAAGCCCTACCGCTTCCAAAATGCGCTGTCCGAATAGAACTTCCTGAACCGGGTCATCCGTAAGGGACACCCGTAGGGTATCTCCGATTCCGCTGAGGAGCAGTCCGCCGATTCCGATGGCGGATTTCAGCTTTCCGTTGGACGGAGTTCCCGACTCGGTGATGCCGATGTGCATCGGTACGTCCGTTTCCCTGGCGGCCAGAGTATAGGCCGCATAAGTCATGGGAACGTTGGAGGATTTGATGGAAAGCACCAGATTATCGAAATCCAGATTTTCCATGTAGCGAACCGTATTCAGCGCGCTCTTCGCCAGCGCTTCCGCCGTTACGCCGCCATATTCCGCCAGAATTTCTTTTTCCAGGGAACCGGAGTTGACGCCGACCCGAATCGGGATGTGCCGCGCTTTGGCCGCCTGAACCACCTTCTGTACGTACTCCGCTTTTCCGATATTGCCCGGATTGATGCGCACCTTGTCCGCACCGGCTTCAATTGCACCGATGGCCAATCGATAGTCGAAATGGATATCCGCCACCAGCGGCACTTCCGTCTTCTTCCGCACTTGTGCAAAAGACTCACAAGCCTCCATATCCGGAATCGCCACCCGCACGATATCGCAGCCCGCTTCTTCCAGTTCCTGAATCTGACGCAGCAGCGCCTTCTCATCCCGGGTATCTACATTTGTCATGGATTGAATGGAAACCGGCGCCCCTCCGCCAATTTGAATTCTTCCGCACTGTACGCTTCTTGTCATACCATCCTCCTATCCGAACAATCGCATAATATCGTTCCAGGTAATAAACACAGCAAAAGTAATCAGCAAGAACATGCCCGCCAAATGCACTTTCCCCTCCATATCGTCGGAAATCATATTTCCCGTAATCTTCCGAATCATCACAAAGATAATTCTTCCGCCGTCCAATGCTGGGAAAGGCAGCAGATTAATGTAGGCCAGATTCAGGCAAATCAGGGCTGCCAGATACAGATACGGCACCGCGCCCGCCGAGGCCGTCTGATTCACCAGTGAAACCATTCCCACCGGACCCGCCAGGTCGTTTCGGGACATCTGCCCGGTAAAGAGCATCTTCAAGCTCTTCAGCATCAGTTTGTTCAAGTTCCAGGTGGCCGTCACGCCATATCGTCCGCAGGTAAAAATATTATGGCTTTGTCTGCAGGCAATGCCCACCATCATTCGTTTCTCTTTCTTGGAGTATTCCGGCTGAACGGTGCAATTCTGTTTCTTGCCATCCCGGTCCACCGTAATCCGAATTTCTTTCCCGGACTTGTCTCGGTCGATTTCCTGTACCACTTCCATCCAACCGGATGTTTTGACCTCATTCACTGCCACAACACGGTCGCCTGCTCGAAGCCCGGCTGCTTCCGCCGGTGAATTCTTCACCACAGAATCCAGCGTGTTGGTGGGAATGCCGGATACGGTTACCGCAATAATCATCACCAGCAGTGCGGTGATGACGTTCATCACGGCGCCTGCCAGGAGCACGGCAATCTTCTGCCACACCTTCTTGTTGTTAAAGGCTCTCGGGTTTCCGCTTTCCTCGTTCTCTCCTTCCATGGCGCAATATCCGCCGATGGGCAGGAGCCGTACGGAATATAAGGTCTCCCCCTTCTGTTTCTGGAAGAGAAGGGGGCCCATTCCCATGGAGAACTCGTTCACCTGAACGCCTACCAATTTCGCTACCACAAAATGTCCCAGCTCATGGGGAATAATCATAATGCAGAAAAGTATGATTGTTAGAATTGCTGTCAGCAATAAAGTGTCCTCGTTTCTTTACTCATTTATTTTCGGTCCTCACCCTCCGATGAAATTCCCGAAAAAGAACTAGCCCTGTGCCAATGCTCTCGCCATCCGCCGCACATCCCAATCGATCTCCAGAATTTCCGATACGCTCTTCGGATCCACCGGATTGTGGGCCTCCAGCACCTTCTCAATGGTGCGCTGAATATCCAGGAAACGAATTTCCTTGTTCAGGAACATGGCTACCAATTCCTCATTGGCCCCGTTTAATGCAATCGGGTAACTTCTTCCGTCTTCAATGGCCTGATACGCCAAGCTCAGACAGCGGAACACATCCATCCGAGGCTTCTCGAAATGAAGGTTGGCGCCCTCCGTGAAGAAGTCCAAGCTGTCCCCGGAATACTCCAGCCGCTTCGGGTATCCCAAAGCCAAACTGATCGGAATCCGCATATCCGGAAGTCCCATCTGAGCGATCACCGAAGTATCCGCAAATTCCACCATGGAATGAACGATACTCTCCGGGTGCACGTGCACATCGATTTTGGACGCCGGCACATCGAAGAGCCAGCGAGCCTCGATGACTTCCAGCCCCTTGTTCATCATGGTGGCGGAATCGATGGTAATCTTCCGACCCATGGTCCACTTCGGATGATTCAGCGCCTGATCCAAAGTCACATCTTCCAGCTCTTCCGTAGAGTACTTCCGGAACGGTCCGCCGGATGCGGTCAGGAGAATTCGCCGAATTTCCCGTCCCTTGTTTCCTTCCAGGCATTGGAAAATGGCGCTGTGCTCGCTGTCTACCGGCAGGAGCTTCACACCCTTTCTCGCCACGGCATCCATCACCAGAGCGCCTCCGGCCACCAGGGTTTCCTTATTGGCCAACGCAATATCCTTCCCCAGCCGGATTCCGTGATAGGTCGGTGCCAAACCGCTGATTCCCATCAGGGAATTCACAATCATGTCTCCCTCGACTTCCGTCAGCTGAACCAGACCCTCGTCGCCATAGTACACGGTAAGATTCGGGAATTGTTCCTGCACCCGACGAGCATCCGCTTCGTTTCCCACGCAGACCCCAAGGGGCCGATATTTCTCAATCTGCTGAATCAGTTCATCCACCCGGCTTCTGCAGCTCAAAGCGGTCACGGTAAACAAATCCGGATTCTCATCCACAATGTCCAAGGTCTGCGTACCGATGGAGCCGGTGCTTCCCAGAATAATTATTTTCTTCATCCGATTAACCTTCTATCCTCTTCTTCTCTGTTCCGCTTATACCAGAACAAACAGAATGTAGTAGCACACTGCCGGTGCCACGAAAATCACACTGTCGAAACGGTCCATAATGCCGCCGTGACCCGGAATCAGGTGTCCGTAATCCTTAATTCCCATTCCACGCTTAAACATGGATGCCGTCAGGTCGCCCGCTTCGGCCACCATTCCGCCCAGCACGCCGATAATCATGCAGTGCACCATCATGGTCGGGTAAAAGAAGTATCCGAAGATTCCGCAAAGAACCGCACTTCCCACAACTCCGCCGACAGCACCTTCGATGGTCTTCTTCGGGCTGAGGTTCGGCGCCATCTTGTGTTTTCCCAGAAAATATCCGGTGAAGTAGGCCATGATATCCGAACCGAAGGCCGCGATAACCACCAGCCAGGTCATCTTTGGATATGGAGTGTTGTCAATGATGACAATGTGGTAGGAGAACAGCACAATGTACACCAGCGCCGTCAGCGTAGCAACTGCATCGTACGGCTTTCTTTCCGTAATTTTCCATCCGTAGATCATGCTGACCATCATGGAAAGAATTACCCATGCCATCAGGAAGGTGTGGTTCACGCCCAGGAACAGGTGTCCCGCATACAGAATGGTAATCATAACGTACGCGATCGGTTTGGATGGGTGAACCCCCATGTTTTCAAAACCGTTATAGAATTCCGTTACGCCAACGTAGGCAATCAGTGCCGCTGCCGCCAGCAGCGGAATACCGCCAAAATAGATAATCAACAGCAATGGAACCATTACGATTCCGGAAATAATTCTTGTCTTCATTATTTGTCGTCCTTGTCCCTTCCTCCGAATCTTCTTTTGCGATGGGAAAATTGTTCACAGAGGTTCCCAAATTCCTCCGCCGTGAAATCCGGCCACAGGGTATCGGTGAACATCAACTCGCTGTACGCCGATTGCCATACCAGAAAATTGGACGTCCGCTCCTCGCCGCTGGTCCGAATAATCAAATCCGGATCCGGAATATCATCATGGAATCTTCCGGTATAGAGATGCGCACTGATGTCCTCCTCCGTAATTTCCGTCCGGCCCGGTTCCGCCAGCAGCTCGTTCACTGCTTTTACGATCTCTGCCCGGCCGCCGTAATTTACCGCGATGTTGAATACCAGACCTGTATTATCCTTGGTGGCATCCAGCAATTTATCGATTGCGGCCACAGAATCTGCCGGAAGCTCCCGGTATTCGCCGATGATGTTGATCCGCACGTTGTTCACCACCAGCTCCTTCAGTTCCAGCTGCACGTACTTCACGATGAGCCGGAAGATGCCGGAGACCTCTTCCACGCTGCGTTTCCAATTCTCCGTGGAGAACGCGTACACCGTCAGATACTTTATTCCCATATTGGAAGCCGCAATTACGATTTTTTTCATGGACTCCATGCCGGCATTGTGTCCCATCAAACGAGGAACCCCTTTCTTCTTTGCCCAGCGTCCGTTTCCGTCCATTATAACACCTACATGTGTAGGAAGTTTGTTCGGTTCTGTCATAATATACCTCTTAATACAAGCAAACGTGGCTAAAGAGCCACGTTATACTCACTCATTATTATACTGCCATCAGTTCTTCGTTCTTCTTGGCAATGATTTCGTCAACTTTCTTGATTGCCTTGTCGATGGTCTTCTGAACATCGTCCAGAGCATTCTTCATCTCGTCTTCGGTGATGTCTCCGGCTTTCTGCTGCTTCTTCAGATCGTCGTTCACATCACGGCGTACGTTTCGAATGGCAACCTTCGCATCTTCGCCCATCTTCTTAATCTGCTTTACCAGCTCTTTTCTTCTCTCCTCGGTCAGCTGAGGAATTCCCAAGCGGATGCACTTTCCGTCATTGGATGGGTTGATACCCAGGTTCGCTTCGTTGATTGCATGTTCGATGGTTCCCAGTGTGGATGGGTCGAACGGTGAAATCATTAATGTTCTGGCATCCGGTACGGATACGTTTGCCAGACTCTTCAGTGGAGTCGGAACACCATAATAGTCTACATTTACTCTGTCCAGAAGAGCCGGATTTGCTCTGCCGGCACGGACGGTGTTCAGATTTTCTCTCAGCACGTTTTCAGTTTTTTCAAGCTTTTCTTCCAGGGATTTCTTATGAGACATTTTTCTTCCTCCATTTGTGTCTTCTAATGAATCAGCGTTCCCACATTCTCACCGTTAATGACTTTCATCAGGTTTCCTTCTTCGGCCATCGCAAAAACGTACAGCTGAATGTCGTTGTCCTTACAGAGAGTGGCAGCGGTGAGATCCATCACTCTCAGTTCTTTCTCTACAATATCCATATAGGTCAGTTCTTCATAACGTTCCGCATCCGGATTCACGTTTGGATCTTCCGAATATACCGCATCGATGTTCTTTGCCAGTAAAATTACTTCCGCATTCATCTCCGCCGCCCGCAGAGCCGCTGTGGTGTCCGTGGAGAAGAATGGGCTTCCCGTTCCGCCTCCAAAGATTACGACTTTGTTGTCGTCCAGATAATCCAGCGCCTTCCGTCTGGAATATCCCTCTGCCATATCGCGAATTTCGATGGCGGTCATCACCTTCGCATCGCATCCGATGGAAAGCAATGAATCCTGCAGTGCCAGGGCGTTCATTACCGTTGCCAGCATACCCATATAATCTGCGGTTGCACGGTCGATATTCTTTCCGGTACGACCCCGGAAGAAGTTTCCGCCGCCCACGACGATTGCAATCTGCACCCCTTGATCGTGAATTTCCTTAATCTGCGCGGCCGTCTTTGCGGTCATCTCCGGAGTCTCACCGAATTTATCCTCTCCGGCCAATGCTTCTCCACTGAGCTTAATTAAAACTCTCTTGTATTTGGTTGCCATATTTCACCTCTCCTACTTCTGTTGAAATAGTATCATATTACCACATCTTTGTAAATCGCATTCTACCGCTTCGGCTCGATGAGAACGGTTTCCGCAGAATCTACGGCCGCCTTTACCAAAGCGTCTACGTCCAGCGCTTCTTCCGATTTCTCAATATTCTTCAGTTTCGGCTTCGTCACCGGATGCTTCGGCAGGAATACGGTACAGCAATCCTCATACGGCTGAATGGAGATATCATAGGTTCCGATTTCCTGCGCCTTATCCATGATGTCCACCTTGTCCATGGCGATGAGCGGACGCATTACCGGCATCTTCACTACCGCATCGGTTACCACCAGGGCTTCCGCCGTCTGGCTGGCCACCTGTCCCAGGTCCTCTCCGGTAATCAGCATCATATCGTGCTTCTTAATCGCCATTTGCTCCGCAATTCGCATCATGAAACGACGCACTAAGATGGTGGTTTCATCCTCCGGACAGTTCTTTACGATTTCTTCCTGAATCGGCAGCAGGTTCACCACATACATTTTGATGGATCCCATATATCCCGCCAGCACGCCGCACAGGTCTTCTACCTTTTTCTGAGCTCTCTGGCTGGTGTACGGATACGAATGGAAATGAATGGCTTCAATCCGCATTCCTCTCTTTGCCATCATGAATGCCGCAACCGGGCTGTCAATTCCGCCGGACATGAGAATCAGGCCCTTTCCGTTGGTACCCAGCGGCAATCCGCCAAAGCCCTTAATCTTATCCCGATAAATGTATGCCCCTTCGGACCGAACATCCACATAAAGCAGGACTTCCGGTTCATGCACATCCACGTGCAGCACCTTGCAGGTCTTGAGAATCGTTGCGCCCACCTGACGGCCGATTTCCGGAGACTGCACCGGGAACGTCTTGTCCACGCGCTTTGCTTTTACCTTGAAGGATTTAATTCCTTCCTTCTCGATTAATTCCATCATATATGCCGCTGCGGCTTTACCGATGGCATCCATATCCGGTACGCAGCAGGTTGCCGGACTCACGGTGGCCACGCCGAAAACCTTCGATGCCACCCGTACCACTTCTTCCCGAGGCACATCTGCCGGTACTCGAACCAGCATCAGACCGCCAATCCAACGGGATTCCACATCGTTGAATACGGAAAGGGCGCTGCGCACTCTTTCCAGAAGTACCCGTTCAAAGTACGGGCGGTTCATTCCCTTCAGTGCCACTTCTCCGCACCGAACAATGTACAAATTCTTATCCATGTCTGTCTCCTATCTGTCTTCTACCGGAAGCTTCCCAGTCTCCGGAATCTCGTTACCGCATTTTTCAGGCGGTCGATGACGAAATCCATTTCTTCCATCGTGTTGAACTCCGAGAAACTGAACCGAATCGCGCATTCAATTTCTTTATGCCCCAAGGACATGGCCTGCAGCACGTGGCTGTCTCCCGTGTGATGGGATGCACATGCCGAACCGGTAGATACAAAGATGCCATCCTGCTCCAGCGTATGCAGAAGCACTTCGCCGCGAGTTCCCAGGAAGGAAAAATTAATAACGGACGGGCAGCGGGTTCCGTAATGCTGGAGCTCCAATCCCTGTTCTTCGAAACCGTTCAGCTGCACATCCGGAATCTCGTCGATAACCGCTTTCCGAAAGTAATCGTTCACCTGTGCCATCTTCTGCTGTTTTTCGAAGATATTTTCCGTGGCCATCTGAGCCGCCAGCCCAAGCCCGGCGATTCCCGGTGTGTTCTCGGTTCCGGATCGGAATCCGTCTTCCTGTCCGCCGCCTAGAATAAACGGCGGAATGTGAACGCCCTTCCGAATGTAGAGGGCACCCACTCCCTTCGGTC
>ERZ1034687.1528-NODE-1528-length-11810-cov-7.356019_pt1 | contig 11810 bp, 9 predicted proteins | sample MGYA00520704_ERZ1034687 | MGnify/ENA primary metagenome ERZ1034687 (study PRJEB33766, sample SAMN09781762) | gut metagenome | biome: gut microbiome | host: Homo sapiens | place: Madagascar | study: EMG produced TPA metagenomics assembly of the PRJNA485056 data...
TGTGTCAAAAGTCAATTATATGGGTTGAATGCAACAAATGTAGGAGGGTAGGGCATCCCTGCCCTACCCACTCTGCCTTCATTTTCAGTAGATTGAGTGGGTATAGCAGGGATGCTATACCCTCCTACTAATAGCCCTATTCTTATTTTTTCGACTTTTGACACACCCTCCACTCAATCAACTGAAAATGAAGGCTGAGTGGGTAGGGCAGTGATGCCATACCTCATATGTATGTAATAACTTTGCTCATTATTAAATAAAAATTGTTATAAGATTGTTCAGATCAATTATTTAAGCTATATTTGTCCATAAAAAAATATGAATGAAGAGACTGAACGATATTTGCCTTATGACTCAATTCAATATCTTGACAAAAAGAAACATATAGAGATATGGGGTAGTAAATTGCCGCATTGGTTTCAAGAGAATAAGACTGTTTTTGCTACTTTTCGTCTTGCTGATTCTTTGCCCAAAGAGAGGTTGGAGGAATTGCATGATGAATTATTGAAAATGAATAATGAGGCAATAGTGATTGGAGATGCTTTGGCACGTGATAACTATAATTGGCGATTAATGCAGAAGATAGAGAAATGGCTGAATAATGGATATGGCTGTTGTAGCTTGTCTAATACTGAAATACGCAAGGTTGTTTCAGATGCTCTGCTTTTTTATGATGGAGTACTATATGTACTGCATTCGTTTGTTGTTATGCCAAATCATGTGCATGTTCTGCTCTCACCTCTTGGAACACAGTCTGTGCTGGATTCTTTAGGAAAGGTTAAGAGTTACACAGCTAATATTATAAACAAAAAACTTGATGTTAAAGGTCAGGTTTGGCAGCATGGTATATTTGACAGAATAATCAGATCGGCAGAAGATTTTATTGCTAAATGGAATTATATAATACAGAACCCCGTAAATCTACCACAAGATTCCTATACGTTATACGTTCGTAAATAATGCGTAGTTGGTGTGCTCAACAGTTAAAAATATAAGAAATACGACTGTCTGTAGGAGGGTATAGCTTGCGTGGGTATAGCAAGGATGCTATACCCTCCTAAGTTTGATACCTTCGCTACTATTTCGTTAGAAATAGTACGCCAGTCCAATCTGCCATGCGTTGGCGCGTCCGTGTTTCTTGAATACTTTGTCAACTGCATCCGAGAAAGTAACGTCGCCTGTGCGTCCGCAAGCAATGTTGTAGTTGGCAGAGAGTTCGAAGTGGCTGGCAATAGTAACACCGGCACCTACGTTTACGCTGAAAGCTGACGACTTAAGATTCCATGTGGCATCGTCGACAAGTTCCTGATGCTTCTTGCCAACATTGAATCCGAACTGCGGACCGGCAAAAAAGTTGAGGCTGGCAACCGAACCCAGTCCGATGCCATAGCGTAGGTTGATGGGTATGTTGATGTATTTCGAGTCAAGCGAGCGCTCTTCGATGGTAATCTGTTCGTAGCCTACCTCGCCCTTAACCTTTGCCTGACGCTGGTCGTAGAGTGCTGCTGCATCGATGCCCAGACCAATAAGGGGCAATGAGAACTTGACTGTCGGACCAATGAAGAAGCCTGCCTGATTGTCGGCGTTAAACACTTCTTTGCTCAGACTCATGTCGGTCACGTTAAGACCGCCCTTCAATCCGAACTTTATTTGTGCCTGGGCACTTGCGGCAGAGAGCATCATTACGATAGCAATAGCCGCTGATGAGATAATTCTTTTCATACTCTAATAGTTTTTATTGTTGTTATTGTTGTCCTATATAATATATAAGGTGTATTAGTGGCGCTGGCGTCGCACGGTTACACGAGCCGAAGAGCCTGTCGAAACAGACGAACTGCGCGACGGACGCGAAGCCTTCACCTTTGTTGTCTTGCTTCCTGTGGCACGACGATTGCGCTTGGCAATAGCCTTGGCAGCCTTCTTGTCCAGTCGGGCAATGCTGTCGAGCGAATCCTTAGGTTCCGGTTTTCCCCACACACTCTGCTCCACATCCTTCAGCTGTTTCTCAATCTTGCGCTGCTCTTTGGCTACAGCCGAGTCGGTAGGGCAGTACTGTGCAATGGTTTTGCCGAGCATATTGGTGGTCTTGTATATCTTGCCACGATACATATTCTTTGTGAAGAAGTCGTCAATAGACATAGTTGCGGCATTGTTGAGATTGCTCGTCATGATGGTCTGCTTGGTAAGAAACGGAGCCAGATCGTCGTATCGCACCCAGAAGAGCGGATAGCTTGTGGCTGCATCGCCGAAATCGTCCTCACGCTTAAGTATCGGACACAGCGCCAGAACCTTGGTATGGAACATGGCGTTATGGTCGTCGTAGTAAGCCGACTCCTTTATGTAATAGGCAGTAACCTCGCGCGACGGGATGTCGCTGTCGTCGATATGAGTGCCACGATCGGTACGTTCGTAGTAGATGTGGTAGTTGTCGAGAAACGCCTTAAGGTTGATCTTCGAAGCCTCGTCAATCACTTCGTTGCCGTCGAGACGATATTCGTAGGCTGGAATGGCGCGTCGCATCACCAGCTTGAAGATGTATGTGAAGAGGTTCATCTGCTGACCTATAGGCTCAACAGGATAGTACAGTCCGGCATTAGCCTCGTTGTTGAGGTCGAGTTCGCGATAGATGTCACGTCGCCAAGCCACATCCTCGCCCGCCGCCTTCTGCGTTGGGAACGAGATTTGTGCCCGCAGACTCAGCCCCTGGGTCTGCTGCTGTTGCTTTTTAGCCTGCTCGCGAAGGCGTGCAGCGGGCTGCGCCGACACCATATCGGTGCAGAGCAGAGCAATGAACAATATAGAGAGTAGTCTTTTCATTGTGCTTTGTTTACGTTTATTTCATTTCTACGATAATTCACTACGTTTATTTCACAATCACCTCCATAGCACCATTGAGCTTGCGTGTGATGCCGTCGGGACCCACAGCAGTAATGCGCGATATGTAGAATCGCTTGCCACGTGACAGCTTTCGGAACGTATCGCGCTGTCGGTCGGTGAAGTTGGCGCCATTGGAAGCCATTGGTACGGCATTGCCCATATTGTCGAAGAATACGGTTTCGAATCCCGTAACACGGAACTGTATGTCGAGTATGCCGTCGTCGATGGCTGCCTTGATGCCGCTGGTGCCCATAAGCGAAGCCTTAGACATTGAACCGCCACGGAAACGGTCGCTGCCTATCTGTATGTATGCAGCCGGATCGGGCAACTTGCGTACATGGAATGTGAACTTGCCCATCTGTCGTGAGCGTCCGTCGTTGTTGCTTGCCACATTAATGGTGACGTCGCTGCCGACTGTAGTGGGTCGTGCTATGTAGCGTCCCATTCCTATACTGCGCAATGCTCCGCCCGACATAGAAGCCTGAACAGCGCTGAGCGGAACGCCGGGAATGCTCACGCTGATAGGATTGTCATAGCCTGCGTAGAGCACATTCATAAGGTCGGCAGACACGGTTGCGCTTGGTGCCACAACGGTGTACTTCTGTGTGAAGTCGCGTCGTATGGTGTTGCCGGCTCCGTCGCGCATGGTGATGTATCCTCCAAACGAATGTTCGCCCACGCCATTGGCTGTGAAGCGATAGAGTCCGTTGCTGATGCGACGTCCGCCAACATATATTTCGGGTTGCTGAGTGGTGTCTACCGCAGCCATTACTATCTGTGCTGCAAACTGGTCGCCGCTGATAACGGTGCGCGATTCGGGAATGACGAAAGCGCTGAGACGGTTCACACGAATGTCCTTCATGTCGATGTTAGACACGAGCGAGTGCAACACTTCGCCCTCGGCATAGCGCACATCGCTCTGCAACTTAGACAGAAGCGTCACGGCACCAGCCACGGGCATGTCTTCAAACATATACTCCTGCCAGTTCTTGCCCATCGTGTGAGCCTTCGCGGGGAGTTTTGTGGTGAGGTTGCTCTCGATGATTGAGCGCTGATGAGGGTCGGTGACCATAGTGAGAATGCGCTCGCGGAACGAGTTGATGGCACGAAACAGTCGTCCGCCCTGACCCGTACCGGGTGCCAGCATCACATGGCTTGCCGCCTCAAGGTCGTCCTTGTTCTTTATGTTGGCTACATCGGCATCCTTGCCATCGGCTTCGCGCACGATGTCAATCTTGAGCTGTTGGGCGTAGTTGTATAGCGAATCGCTCATTCGCTTCACCGCTGTTGCCTTCTCAAACCACTCCTTCACCTTCTGCGGATTTGCCTTCATCTGGTCGGCAAAGTCGGCATACAGCACCTCGTTCTCTTTCGATGAGTTGGCTGTAGTGCGGTTAAGACTCTCCTCGACAATAGAGAATCCGTTGAGCACTTCGGTCGAAATGTTCAGCGCAAGCATTGCCATGAGCACCAGATACATGAGGTTTATCATCTTCTGGCGAGGAGATATAGGTCGTTTCTTTATTGCCATTATTGGGAATTTTGAGTTTTGAGTTTTGAGTTTTGAATTGTTCTCGGCTGCGCCTGCGATTTAGAATTGTTCAATTTTGAATTGCAGCCAGTGGCAATTTGGGGCTTTTTACTCTTTTACTCTTTTACTTTTTTACTCTTTTACCTTTAACTGCATGTTCACAGTCATAGCCTCAATCATGCGTGCATAGATGCTGTTAAGCTGTTCGATGTTCTGTGCCATGCGTCGGCTCTGCTCGTTTATCTCGTCGATGGTGCCAATCTGCTGGCTTGCACCCTTGAGTTGCATCTCGTAAACCTTGCATATTCCGGTGAGAGTACGGTTGAGGTTCTCCATTTCTTCGCTGTCGCGAGTGAGGCGTACGCTTTGTTCTGACACCTTCTGCAGAGTTTCGGTGAGACGCTTCAGCTCTTCGAGATAGCCGGTCTGTGCATCTGCCAACTGCGAAGCCATCTCTGGAGTGGTGCCCATGTCGAATGTCTGTGCGCCAGACGTACCACCTATTATAATATTGGCACCTGCTACGGGAGCGCCTTGAGCGTTCGGTGCTGTTTCCACATTATTTATATTATAAGCAGCAGCGTTGGCATTAGGTGCAGCAGGGTTGGCATTGAAAGCAGCCGGATTCACATTATATACGGCTGGATTCACGTTATGCACGGCAGACGATGCAGGCGCTTCGCCACCGTTCTCGCCCTCCATATCGTAGTGAGTAGGCAGTTCGCGACCGTCTTGGGTCTTGTCGAACGGGCGGTCGAACGCCGATAGGAAGAACACGATGACCTCCGTGCCCATACCTACGAACATCATCAGATTGGCACCCGGCAAGTGAGTCAGCTTGAACAAGGTGCCGAGAATTACTATAGAAGCACCCCAGCTATAGGCATAGTTGAGGAACGTCTGTCCTGGAACGCTGTCCATCCACTTCTGCAGATGGTAAACTATATTGTATTTGCTGTAAACTGTCATAGCCTTATGTTTTGTTTAACTATCCCTTTTTACTTTTTTACCTTTTTACTCTTTTACTTTTTTACCCTTTTACCTTTTTACTCTTTTACTCTTCATACGCTCCTTGGCGCTTGAGGTAGTGGCAAGGCTGCGCACACATCTGAATCCGATGTAGCTGCGCGGTTGGTTCTGATATTCCCATGTGCGCCATGCCGAGCGTATGAACGACTCCGGGTCTTTCCACGAACCTCCGCGTACGCTCTTCTTCTTGAGCCGGTAGGGGTCTTCCTTGGCAGCGTTGTACACGAGTGTTGGGTTAAGGTCGTTCATCGCTTCTACTCCAGCCTCGGTGTATATGGTGCTGGTCCATTCAGCCACGTTGCCCGCCATGTCGAAGAGTCCGTTGCTGTTGGCCTGGTAGATGCCTACTTTCGAAGTTATAAGGTTGCCGTCCTTGGTGTAATTGCCGCGGTCGGGCTTGAAATTGGCAAAGAAACAGCCGTCGCCACTCTTCACGCTCTTGTCCTCCCAAGGGAATTCCGTGCCCGACTTTCCGCGTGCGGCATACTCCCATTCAGCCTCTGTCGGCAGACGATAGCGCTGCACGTAGCGAGCTTCGGGACCCAGACCCTTCAGCAGATATTCCGTGCGCCATGCGCAGAAGGCGTTGGCCTGCTCCCATGTCACGCCCACAACGGGATAGTCGTTGTATGCGGGATTGGAGAAATAGTTGCGCAGATAGGTCTCGTTGTCAGCGTTCTGGAAGTCGTTGACCCAACAGGTGGTGTCGGGATAGATGTTGACGATGTATGTGTTGAGGAAGTCCCACGGACCCGAGAGCTGTCGGTTGATGGTCTCGCGTACAATGCGTCCTTCGTCGTCTACGTATGCCGTGTCCTTCGAAATCATCACTACCTCGTCAGGATTTACTTGTATGTCGGTGTTGAGCACGCGCTCTTCGGGGCGCAGACGATTGCGGCGCAGAGCGGCAGCCGTATAGTCGTACACCTCATATCGGTAGTTGAGCTGACGGTAGTCGAGCATCTTCTCGCCCGTAATGGGATTGCGGGTGTAGACACTCTCAATGGCGCGCAACTCGTCCTCATTGGGTTTGCGTGGCAGCGGTTTCTTCCAGTTGATATGCGGAGTAACGGGTTCGCCGTAGCGGTCTTCAGTTATCATGTACGTCTCGTCGCCTCCGTACTGCGGATCGGCAAGACGTGTGCGTATAATGCTGTCGCGCACCCACGTGATGAACTGCTTGTACTTCGAATTGGTCACTTCGGTCTCGTCCATCCAGAATCCGTCCACCGATATGTCCTTTACAGGTGTCTGCTTGCCCCACAGCGAGTCCTGGGCATCGATGCCCATGTGAAGGTATCCGCGAGGCACTTTCACCATGCCGTAAGGTGTAGGTTCGACAAAGCTGCGGCCACCTACGCCTACAACTTCGCCTCCGCGACCGCCCGACGTAGCCATTTTGCCGCCGAAGCAACCGCTGAGTATCATGGTGAACACCACGATGCCCGTAATCAATATGCTTTTTCTTGTATTCATCTATTTTGTGTTATTAATCTTTTACTGAGCCTTTTTAAGCCTTAATGGGCATTGCTGGGCCTTTCTGAGCCTTTCTTTAAAACCTTACTGGTCATTGCTGAGCCTTGCTAATTCAAAATTGAATAATTCCTAATCGGCGAAGCCGACCAATTCAACATTCAACACTCAACATTCAACATTCTCACAGTGTCCTCACGCTCTTGTGCAGATTGCGTCCTTTCTTGCCTAAGTTGAGGTCTACCTGATAGCCTACGTACAGTTCGTGGCTGCCGTTGCCGGGATTAACGCCCGACGTGTACATCTCGTAAGAGTAGCCCAGCAGCACGCCGTGTACACGTCCGCCAACGAGAAACGTCACCGAATTGGTAGGCGAGTAGCTCACGCCTCCGTACATCATCTTGCGGTCGTTGGTATAGACAACGCGTCCCGTTATGTCGGCTCGCCATGCCGTTGCGTCGGTACGAACCAGCAGCGAGGGTTTTATCGTGACGAACGGGTTGCGCAGTCGTATGTTGCATCCGCCCGTGAGATAGTAGGTAGCGTCAACCTGCAATTCGTTCTTGTCGCCCAAGTTGATAAGCGGCGAGTTAAGGTGCTGCACCGACAGTCCGGCGTACCAGCTGCGGTGAGTGTAGTACAGAGCAGCGCCCAGGTCGACAGAGTTGCCGTCGAGCTTCGACGAAGAGAAAGCCGGGTCGCTCGTGTCTTCAAGGTCGAGCTGGGTTCCGTCGAACGTTTCGCTGAGCAGTCCGGCAGATATGCCTGCCGCCAGTTGTCCGCCGAACATCTTAAGGCGCAAGGCATACTGTAGTGCGAGGCGCTGATGGGTGAACAGTCCGATCTTGTCGTTCATGAATTGCAAGCCCACTCCGTGATACGACTTAAGGAAATACAGCGGCATATCCGCCCCGACGTACATGGTGCGAGGGTTGTGCTTGAATCCGGCAAAGTCCATTGCGTAAGCCGCCGAAATGTTGAGCTTCGACTCCTTGCCCACGGATGCGGCATTGAACGACGGCTCCATGTCGAAGTAGTGGCTGAAAGCCACGTCGTATTGCGCATGGCTCCGTAGGGAGACAAGCGTAAGCGTCATTGTGGCTATTATATATATGTATATGCGTTTAAACACATTCGTATAACGCCCCTTTTATATAATTATTGTGGAATTTGAACGAAAAGTTTGCATCGAAACTGCCCCTTTTGCCCTGCTGCAATAGGGTGGGCTTGCAAAAGGAGTCCTTTTAGTGTGCAAAAGGGGTCCTTTTGAGGTGTAAAAGGAGTCCTTTTGGAGTGTAAAAGGAGTCCTTTTGAGATGCAAAAGGAGTCCTTTTGAAAATCAACACGAAAATAAATGAAAATCGAAACGAAAAGAAATGAAAAACGACACGAAAAGAAATGAAAGACAAGATGAGAAGAAATGCGATTTAATACGGATTCTGTTGAAATACCGGATGATATTCCTCGAAAATCGCTTGTTTTCTATCTTTTTCTCAAGTTTTTTGATTTTTCTTGAAAAAAGTTTTCAAAACATTTGGAGGTTACAGAAAAATGCTATACCTTTGCACTCGCTTTAAAGAACAAAGCAATATTGCTAAGAGCAATGAATAAAGCAATCGGGCGTTTAGCTCAGCTGGTTTAGAGCATCTGCCTTACAAGCAGAGGGTCGGCGGTTCGAATCCGTCAACGCCCACTCCGATAAGCGGACAGGTTTTAATACTTGTCCGCTTTTTTTGTGCCCATACGTCAAGTTTACAAGGCTTTATGAATGTTTTAAACGGATTTTCAGTAACTTTGCACATAATATAATCACAACATCACCCCGCAAATCAAAACCCAAACATAAGCCGACATGACCGATATAGCCAGTTGTTTTCCCATAACCGACCCCACACTCATCTTCTTCGTGGTGATGCTCATCATCCTGTTTGCCCCGATAGTGATGGGCAAGCTGCGCATTCCGCACATCATCGGAATGGTGCTGGCAGGTGTGGCAGTGGGTCAGTATGGTCTGAACATACTGGTGCGCGACGACTCTTTCGAGCTGTTTGGCAAGGTAGGACTCTACTATATCATGTTTCTTGCCTCGCTCGAGATGGACATCGAGGGCGTAAGGCGCAACAAGGGGCGCTTCGGAGTGTTCGGACTGCTCACCTTCGCCGTGCCCTCCATAATGACATACGTGGCGTGCATAACGGTGCTGCACTATTCGGTGCTCGCCTCGCTGCTGCTGGGTTGTATCATGGCTTCAAACACGCTGATAGCCTATCCCATCGTGGGCAGATACGGACTGCAGCGCAAGCCCAGCGTCACGCTGTCGGTAGGCTCGTCGATGATATCGCTGCTGATGGCTCTTGTGTCGTTGGCTGCAATAGTGGCGGCATACGGCGGCAATACGGGAGTGATGTTCTGGCTGTGGTTTGTGGGCAAGTTCGTAGGCTACTGCGTGCTTATGGCGCTGCTCATTCCACGCTTGGCACGATGGTTTCTGCGCCGTTACAGCGATGCCGTGATGCAGTTCATCTTCGTCATGTCGATGCTCTTCATGAGCGCAGCACTAAGTGAGGCCGTCGGACTGGAGGGCATCTTCGGAGCCTTCGTGGCAGGACTCATCCTCAACAGGTTCATTCCGCACGTGTCGCCGCTGATGAACCGCATCGAGTTCATAGGCAATGCGCTCTTCATACCTTATTTCCTCATAGGCGTGGGCATGCTCATCAATCTGCGACTGCTGTTTGCCGGAGGAGGCATAGTGGGCGTAGTGATAATGATAGTAGTGTTCGGAACGGTGGGCAAAGCAGTGGCTGCCTATCTCGCCTGTAGGCTGTTCCGCCTGCCCGTATCGTCGGGCAACATGATGTTCGGACTCACGTCTGCACACGCAGCGGGCGCCATTGCCATGCTGATGGTGGGCATGAAGATGGAGGTGGAGCCGGGTGTGCCGCTCGTCACCGACGATATGCTCAACGGAGTGGTCATAATGATACTCTTCACGTGCATCATCTCCACCATCATGACCGAACGTGCGGCACAGCAGATAACCCTGCGCGACAAGGAAATGCCCGAAGACACTACGGCAAACGAAAGCGAGGAGAAGGTGCTCATACCCATGCGCTATCCCGAATATGCCCAGCGACTGGTCAATCTGGCTATGATGATGCGCAGTCCAAAGAACACTACGCAGATGGTGGGACTCAATGTGGTGTACGACGACGATGACATGCCGCGCAAGCAGGAGCAGGGTCAGCGTCTGCTGGAGCGCATGACGCAGTATGCAGCGGCTGCCGACATACACATGCAGACCCAAGTGCGCGTGGCGGCGAACATCGCCAACGGCATACGCCATGCCTATAAGGAGTTCCGCGCAACAGAAATACTCATCGGTATGCACATGCATCCCGAGGTGTCGCAGAAGTTCTGGGGCGAGTTTCATCAGAGTCTGTTCAACGGACTCAACAGTCAGATCATCATGGCACGCCTCACCCAGCCGCTCGCCACAATACGCCGCATACAGGTAGCTGTACCTTCAAGGGCGCAGTTTGAGCCGGGATTCTATCGCTGGCTTGAACGCTTGTGCCGGTTGGGCTGCAATCTGGAGTGCCACACGGAGTTCTTCGGACGTGAGGATGTGCTGCCGCTGATAGAGAACTACGTGCTGAGCCGCCACCACGACATGCGCGTGTCGTACACCAGGATGGCGCATTGGGCAGAGATGCCAAGCCTGGCTGCATCCATATCAGCCGACAATCTGTTTGTGGTAGTGACCGCGCGCAAGGGCACAGTGTCGTATAAGAACGCGCTGGAGTTCCTGCCCGACGAGATAACACGCCACTTCTCAGGCTCCAACATCATGATAATATTCCCCGACCAGCACGGCGATGCTATGGACGAAATGACCTTCGCACAGCCGCAACATACCGAGGAACACAGTGCATACGAGGCTATCGGCAAGTGGATAAAGAAGAAGTTGTAATCGGAAATTCAAAAATGAATGATTGAAAATTCAAAAATGAATAATTCAAAATCGCAGGCGTAGCCGAGAAAAATTCAAAATTCAAAACTCAAAATTCAAAACTCAATATGATTGACATTAAAGGAATAACAAAGAGTTTCGGCTCGCTTCAGGTGCTCAAGGGCATCGACCTCCACATCAACAAGGGTGAGGTGGTGAGCATTGTCGGTCCGAGCGGCGCCGGCAAGACAACATTGTTGCAGATAATGGGCACACTCGACAGTCCGGACAGCGGCGAAATCGTTGTCGATGGGGTAGACGTGCGCAGCCTTTCGACAAAGAAGTTGAGCGATTTCCGCAACCGTCATATAGGATTCGTGTTTCAGTTTCATCAGCTTCTGCCCGAATTCACAGCTTTGGAGAATGTTATGATACCGGCGTTCATAGGCGGCAAGAGCCAGGCTGAAGCCAAGAAGCGCGCCATGGAACTCCTTGAGTTCATGGGATTGGCTGAACGTGCATCGCATAAGCCTGCCGAACTGTCGGGTGGAGAGAAACAACGCGTTGCCGTAGCACGCGCACTTGTCAACAGTCCGGCTGTAGTCTTCGCCGATGAACCGTCCGGTTCGCTCGACTCAAAGAACAAGGCCGAACTCCACCAACTCTTCTTCGACCTGCGCGACCGCTTCGGCCAGACCTTCGTCATAGTCACTCACGACGAGCATCTGGCAAGCATCACCGACCGCACAATACATATCGAGGACGGACAGATTAAGGATGCAGAGGAAAGTGAAGTGAAGAACGATATAGTGTAATAATAGAATAGTTTAACAAGGATAAGGCAATTGGGACGCAAGCAGTACGCCCCGAAGGGGCAGAAGTACATAGCCCAGGGCAGCGCCCTACCCTTTATACACATCTTTGACAATTCTCAACATCTCACATTTG
>ERZ1034687.1529-NODE-1529-length-11807-cov-15.858067_pt1 | contig 11807 bp, 15 predicted proteins | sample MGYA00520704_ERZ1034687 | MGnify/ENA primary metagenome ERZ1034687 (study PRJEB33766, sample SAMN09781762) | gut metagenome | biome: gut microbiome | host: Homo sapiens | place: Madagascar | study: EMG produced TPA metagenomics assembly of the PRJNA485056 data...
GACAATGTTGACGAGGCGCAAGCGAAAGCAGCGTGACAGACTAAACGAGAAGGCTGACCTTAGGGTTGGATGCAATAGTCGAGCTACGAACCCCGGAGGAGTGGGGGCAGCACCTACATGGGCGACAATATAAAAATATAATATTTAAATACTATGGAGTTAAAATTTAAGAGACTTGAGGATGAAGCGATCCTCCCTATTCGTGGCACAGAAGGTGCTGCAGGAATTGATTTGACATGCATTAAGATTGATACAGCTCTTAATGAAGCAAATCAGCTAATGTTGGTTTACCATACAGGATTGGCAGTTGAGATTCCTGCCGGATATGTTGGTTTACTTATACCACGCTCTAGTATTTGGAAGAAATCATTATGGCTTACTGATAATGTTGGAGTGATAGACGCTAGAATATTGATACGTTATTGAGTATCAATGCAACCAACTCTATTCGCATATCGTTATGATGGTATAACTAAACACAAAATATCATGATAACAAAAATTTGCAAACAATGTGGTAAGGAATTTGATGTACCAAAATACAGAAAGAACGCTAAATACTGCTGCGACGAATGCAAACACAAAGCATTACATGGAGATTTAAACTGCGAGTGTGAGGTTTGTGGCAAGAAATTCCACTTAAAACCATACGCTCTTAAAAAGAGCAAACATCATACATGTAGCCGCGAGTGTTTAAACAAACTTAAAAGTACATTATATAAAGGTGAAGGAAATCATCAATATGGTCTAAAAGGCGATAAGAATTCATCTTTCAAAGGAAATATAATCCTACGTAAGAACAACGGACTAATCGAGAGAATGATCTACAATCCTAGTCATCCGTACGCTGATCGTAATGGCAGGATTAAGGAACACAGATTATTAGTTGAATAGAATTACAAAATGTTTGACGATAAGTACTTTGAAGTTATAAACGGAAAGCATTATTTAAAGAAAAATGTAGATGTACATCACATTAACTTTAATCATAACGACAATAGAATAGAAAACCTAATTCCCTTGACTAGAGCGGAACATACAAAACTTCATAATCAAAATGAAGTTATATACAGAAATGAGAAGGGAATGATAATTGGTGTCTTAAAACAGGGTGAATTGCTGGAAAAGCCTGAAGAGGTCAATCAGCAGCCAAGCTTGGGTAGTGATACCCTTGAAGGTTCAGAGACTAACAGCCGAGTCTTACGAGACAGTAATGCTGACACGAGTGCCCTGCCCGGAAACGGTGAAGATATAGTCCGAACTACTGATAACAAAATAAACAGTAGAAATATAGAGATAAAGAGCTCTATAGATTAACAACTCCTAATTTGTTGGATTATAGAGGAGAGATTATCGCTGTGATGAAAGCAACAACAGATGTAGTTCCTGCTATTTATAAATAGGGTGAGCGATTCTGTCAGTTGGTCATTGTTCCGGTACCAGAGTTTACAATAACAGAAGTGTCTGAGCTTTCTGATACAAAACGAGGCGAGAATGGTTTTGGTTCAACTGGTACCGATAATAAGGAAGTTAGCGCAGCTGCGGGAACTGAGGCACAGGCTAGCGAACAGCCACAGTCCGTACCAGAGCAAGCGGCGGCACAGGATGGTGCTGAGGTAGGTGAGTGACAAGCTTGACGATCCTACATAAAGGGAATTACCGAAAGGTGGTTCCCTTTTACTGTTTATATATAAACAATATAGTATTAAATAATATGAATTTTAAGAAACAACCATTAAAAGGTGTAGAGATACATGGCGCTCCACAAGTTGGTACGCGTACAGTAAATATCTTAATGGGCGAACACGCAAACGAATTTGTCCGTGGTGATATTATGGATGCTAATGCAGTATTGCAGGCATTTGATGAGCTTAAGGGTAATGTTGATACAGATCACGATACTCTTGAAGAGCTTGTTAACGAAATCCATAAAAATGCTAATGACATTAGCAATAATAGCACATAGATACAAAAAGTTGATGCCGCATCAAAGGCTAGAGACGAAAAGGAGAAAAACGATAGAACTGATGCAGATAACGCTCTTGGAGTAAGAATAGATGAAGAGACAGCTGCTCGTAAGGCAGCAGACGCAGCAGAGTTATCTAGAGCAACTCAGGAGGAAACTAGACTCGATGCAGCAATTAAAGCTGAAGCTAACACTAGAAAACTTAATGACGATACTATTACAAGCGCTTTGAATGCAGAGATTGCCCGTGCAAAGGCTGCTGAGAAAGATAATAGTAACTCAATAACAGCAGAGGCTGCTACAAGAAAGTCAGAAGATGATGCTATTAAGAATCTTCTTCAGAATGAAGTTACTAGAGCTACTGCTGCAGAAGCAACACTTCAGGGTAACATAGATAGAGAAGCTGAAGAAAGAAAGGCTAGTGATAACACTATTACAACTAATCTTAACAATGAAATAGCAAGAGCAAAAGCTGCCGAAAAAGACAACAAGAATAGGATTGATGTACTTGATGGAGATTCTAACACAGAAGGATCTTATAGAAAAGCTATTAAAGATCTTATCAACGGTGCTCCAGAAGCATATGACACCCTTAAAGAAATTGCTGACAAGCTTGCAGAAAATGATGATCTTCATCAGGCTATTGAAGAAGCTATTGCAACAAAAGCTTCTAAGGAAGAGCTTAAAGCAGAATCAAATAGAGCAAAGGCTGCTGAAGCTGATAATGCCGCTGCAATAACAGCAGAGAAGAATAGAGCTACACAAGCAGAAAGTAATATTACTTCAAATCTCAACAAAGAGATAGATAGAGCTAAGAAGGCAGAGCAGGCTAATACTACAGCTATTGCCAATGAAACAACAAGAGCTACTGCCAAGGAGACGGAGTTGTCTAATTCTATCGCTGCCGAAGCTAGTACTGCTAGAGCTGCAGAAAAGGCAAACACTGATAAGATCAATACAGAAATTCAGGATAGAAAGAACGCTGATACAACTCTTAATAACGCAATCAATAAAGAGGTAACAGATAGAACTACTGCCATCTCTAATGCTACAACAACTCTGAATAGCAGCATTAATTAGGTTAGTACAAGACTTGATAATCTTACAACTACCGTAAACAATATTAATGCAACTGTATCAAATATCACAGCAATTAGCACAGATTATATTAACGGTTTAAGCTAATAAGATATGAAAGAGAATATTGAAACAAAAGATGTACAGAGAACCGAATATCTTGACAAGAATGGTCTTGATATGTTGTGGGCAAAGGTTAAGGAAAACACACATAATCAGGTTGAAGTAGAAAGAGATAGAGCTACAACACAAGAGAATAGAATAATTGAGACAAAAGCTGATAAATCTGAACTTCATAGTAGTTATGTTTCTAATTCAACTTTTACAGCACTCTAGTAGAAGGTTGCGGCTAATACTGATGCTATTAGTAATAAGTAGGATGCTGGCAACTATCTTCATTACAAAACTCTTAATAATGAAGGGTATTACGAAATACCGGATATTCGTATTCCTGATAGCGGCGGCAATAATAAAATAGACATAGATTCATAGAGTATATCCGTTAATTGTAGTTATCCAGACAGCCATACAACAATTACATGTGACGGCATTTCTAACACTGATAATAACGCTAATCACGTTTATGCTACAGATGGTTCTATAGCTGATTTGACATAGTATGCTCTTAGCTCAACTATTGCAGCACTTTAGTAGAAGATTACTGATAACACTACAGCTATTAGTGCCAAGTAGGATGCTGGTAACTACATTCCTTATAACAAAGCTAGTGACAGTTTTTACTATTTGTATAATATTGGTATTATTTCTCAAATAGGAGATGACTCTAACAAAACGATTTTGCATCCATATTTTTTCGAACAATCTGATGGAAATCACTCAGTAACAATTAGAGATGGTTATATCAATATATCGAATACTAGTGGGAATATCATGACCCTGAATAATGATGATGAAGATGGTGGCATTGTTATATACAAACACCTTTCTAATTCAATAGAAGAATCACTTATAATATTAGAAGACGGCATAAGATTAATTGGCGGTGACAATAATCATGTATTAACCTCCAATGCTTCTACTATAGATATAACTCAATATGCTAAGAAGTCAGAACTTCCTACTGTTCCTACAAAGGTTAGTTAGCTCTAGAATGATAGCAATTTTGCTTATAAAGAAAAAGTTGACACTTTGGTCAATAATTTATAGATAGACGTCAGCAGATTATCTACTGATAAGTAGGATAAAATTATTCCAGGCAATCTTAATATCTCAGCCCTCAATAGTCAAAATACTATAGTTGCATTAAAAAATACTATTATGGATCTTATAAGTGTTCTTGAAAAAAGTGGAGTAATTACAGTAACTCGTAGCTAATGAATAATTAAATAAAGCTAGGTCTTAATGAAAGCATGACGGGGTTCACTGCCCCGCCTAGCACAACAGATTCTACCACGCCTCCTTCCAAATGCGTACCAGGGTAGGACTTTTATCATTCCTAGGTGGAATATACTAGGACACGCGTAGTAATACGCTAATATTTAACGGGACTAGGATTAATCCAGTCCTAGTTCCATATTGTTTTACTTTTAAAACTTAAATACTATGGATACAATCGAGAAAGTTTATTGTACAGGACACGACAATAACGACGCTTTAGTAGCCGCTTTGGCTTCTAAGAATAACTGTGATCCAATGGCTATGGCAGCCATGATGAATCAGAATGATTATATGAATAACCCATTTGCTTACCTTATCTGGATGATCTTCGCTATGCGTATGTGGAATAACCAGGATGGTAATCAGGGAAATGCAATTCAGAGTCAGCTCGACGCAATGCGTTCACAGATCGCTGACAATCAGAATAGTTCATTAGTAATGGATGCCATAAGAGGAAACGGTAACGCAATTACTCAATTAGCCTCTAATCTGAATTGTGATTTCAACGCATTGAATAATGCTATTTGCTGCGTTAAGTCAGGAATTCAGGAAGTAGCAGGTAATGTTAACTTCTCTGCAGAACGCGTTATTAACGCTATTAATCTCGGAGACGCTAACCTTACATCTGCATTGCAGAACTGCTGCTGCCAGACGCAATAGAACATTATCAAGATGGGCTACGAGAATCAACTTGGGCAGAAGGACATCGTTAACCAGATGCAGACAGGTTTCAGCTACACAAACGCAGGTTTGGAGAGAGCTGCAAGTAACCTTGGTTTCCAGATGAGTTAGATGGCTTGCGATCTTAAGACGAACGCAAATGCTAATACTCAGAGAATTGTAGATGTATTGAATAATCATTGGCAGTCAGATCTGCAGTAGAGATACAATGACGCACGCCTTGAATTATCACAGTAGAAACAGAATGCTACTCTTATAGCAGCACTTAAAACTACTACAACAGCTGCAGCTTAATTAAGTTTTAAATTGTGTGTAAGGGCTCCTTCGGGAGCCTTTACATATTAAATATGACATAATATGGCATTTAAAGATGTAAAACAAAATTATTCAATCTACATATTGAATAAGTAGGATATATCTATTACTGATGGTAAGGTTATATCAGTTGGTTTCCCGCATATGGATTTAAACAATAAGCCAACTATTGGTTAGTCGTAGATGGTTATAGATGTAACTATAGAATCTAATGGCAAGACCGCAACATATACAATTCCTGAAAACCTTTCTGTTACATATGCCGGAGACATTGTACTTTCTACAGACAAACAGGGACTTATAGCAGAAGTTGAATCTATGAAGAATACTGCTGAAAAGATTCTTGAATCTGTTCCAAAGCAGAAAGAGGTTGTTGAAAAGGCAACATCTTTACTGTCTGATCTTAATCCGATATATAAGGAAAAGAAGGAGACTGAACAGAGATTTGCTAAGATAGAGGAAACTATTAACAGAATGGAATCAACTGTAACTAACTTTATTAATTCGTTTCACAATGGACAAGGTAATAGTAATACGGCACAGTGATGAAGAATTGCCAAATACAAAGTATACTGCTAATGTGAAAAAGAACGAAGATGGCAGCTATACAGCTAGCTTAGGTATTTAGAAGTAGAGCGATTATAAAGACTATGTAAATAAGAATGGATTACATTTTACAAAGTCATTACAAGAATATGCTAGCAAATAGATGGTTAATTCAAATGGATTAGAACATACATGGACTCCAGAATAGGTTCAAAATGTATGTAATATTCTTAACCTAAAAATACCAAGTACATCAACAATACATGATGTTACATATACAGCAAACATGGCTTACGCTGATTTCTATCCAGAGTTGCTTACTGAGCATCAGTGCGTTAAGTATGCAATGGCAGTTGCAAACGACGAAGATGGATATGAAGGAATATAGTTTTGTAGATGGGTTGCTGATGTGATGGCAAAGAAGGAAAATATAGATTGGGAGAAATTTAAATAATCTTTAACTGTGGCGTTTTAGACGTAGTCTTCAATGACACCACAGTACTATAATTAATAATAATTTAAACGAATTAACATGACTGAATTACTATCATAGAATGATTAGGTTATCGAGAAGAAACCAAATCCAATCGAAGAACTTAATACAACGATGGCTTAGTATTATTCTGTATTACACTCGAAGATTTATAGTCACGAGAGCAATACTGATATACACGTAACTTCAGATGATAAAAAGATCTGGAACAATAAAGCCAATTAGTCTGATTTAGAATCTGTTAAAGAATATGCTGATAGTTTAAAGTAGTCTTTAGATAAAGTTAAGCCAGATATAATTAAGGAAGTCGAGACTATGATAGATAATAGTAAAGACATTAATTTATCTGACTATGCCACAAAGGTTTATGTGGACGCCCAGATTGCTGCACTTAATATAAGTGATGACGTTGCTACAAAAACATGGGTGTCAAATAACTTTGTAAACTCTACAAATTATCAAAGATTTGATTCTACAAAGTATTATACAAAAGATGAAATCGATAATAAAATTGCAGGAGCAAATGTAGATAACTATCAGATAACAGAATTTAGTTTGGCTAATGATTATCTTAACCTTACATAGAACAATGGTATATCTACATAGGTAAAACTTTCTGATGTATCTGGTGGAACAATAACCAGTGATAATTTGGATAGAAAGCTATAGGACTATTTAAAGATATCTGCTGTAGGAAATATTACATTTACTAGAGGCGGAAGAATAGTTACAACATGGAATCCTGCTGCAGAGAATGCTACAGTAGAACTTTCTGGAGGAAGCGGAGCGGATTCTCAGAGCGGTGGATATTATAAGCCATACTTTAAGAATTATCCATCAGATGATAGTTTACCTACATCACAATTACCAATAGTTGGACAGGATCCTGTAAATGCCGGATGGAATTCTGTTAATGTAAATCCTGAACAAGGATATTTTACGTGGGAAATATGGGTATACATTAAAACTGGTGGCGGCTTTGGTGATATTATAGGTCCCGTTTGTATTTCTGGAAAAGATGGAGATAATGGCTCAGATGTTACCGGAAAAGAATATATATATCAGTTAAATAATAATCAGCCTACAAAACCAACAACAAAACCAGCATGGGGTGATGTTCCGGCTGGATGGACAGATAATCCTACAGGTATAGATTCTACTCATCGTACAGAATGGATGATGTATAGAACATAGGATTCCAATGGAGTTATAAGTAATTGGCTCCCAGCTAAGGGCCCTGTGATTTGGGCTCATTGGGGTAAAGATGGAACAGATGGTGATGGCGTACAATATATATTCTGCGCATTAAAACGCGGTGAAACTACATCTGTATTTGCAGGTGTAAACGATCCAGCGTCGTGGACAAACGATTCAGGTTTTCAGAACGGAAAGGCTGGAGAATACATCAAACCAGGATCAAGATGGACAGATAATCCAATAGATATTAAAACTGCAACTGGTTATGGTTAGGGATCAAGCTAGTATGTAAGCATAAGAAGATACAGAGGATCTACAGGAAGTGCTGAAGATAGTGACGGAAGATGGGAAGCTTATAGTGAGCCTAGCTTGTGGACATACATGGCAAAGGATGGAGAAAGCTCATCCTAGACATTAAAAGGATCTCCTTTAAGAAATAGAGGCGCATGGCAGACTGGTGTACAATATTTTGATGGTACAACTTAGTCGGATGGAGGATTGTTTTATTAGGACTTTGTATCATACACTCATTCTGTAGTAGCTGATGGAACATCTAAGAATGTTACAGATTTCTACGTTTGTAAAAGACAATGTGCAAGCATTATACCTACAAATACTGATTATTGGGACAAGCTTAGTGATATGGGTCCAATATACACCGACGTCCTTGTAGCTATGAAAGCATACATAAAAGAGCTTACGGCAGAAGAAGTTATAATTACGGATAACGAGAACATCGTAGCAGGTATGACTTCTGGTAGTTCTGATAAAGTTTCATCCTAGGGTAATGTTAGAATATGGGCCGGCACAAATGATAAGAATGCTAGCAATATAGCAGAGGCTCCATTTACTGTTACAGACAAAGGCGTATTGACATGTAGGGGAGATGACGGAAATATTGTATTAAAAGACGGTACTATCTATTTTATTGTTGGTGGAACCGAATATAAGCTTGGTATAACAAATAGTAAGCCAGACTGGATCAATAGTGCTGGAGCAGATTCTGTAGAGACATGGTATCGAAAATCAGAAACAGGTACAAATATAACATTCTCTGCCACCGGTTCGTTTAGTGTGAAAGATAATGTGTATTACACAGACGGAACAATGAAGAACACTGTGTCTGGAACATATTATAGAAGAGTATCTCATGGAGGATGTTTGTACTACATTGGCTCTCAATTATTTTTATCATTCAACAATACTCTTGGTGTTGAAGTTTATATGAAGGCAACATTCAATAATGGATCAAAAACTATTGATGGAGTTGTTGCGATAAGCGGATTTGCTTCAGTATACTCTATTCCGACGGATAGTAATCCTGGAAAAATCACAGTTAACACCGACAGAAAACAATGGTGTTCTATAGAGAAGGAAGACAAAGATAGTCTTTTTAATATGTATTACACACAAGGATTTGGCGCTGCTGATAAATTTGGATAGATAAATTATACAACTGTTGATAGGAAGAATATTACATATGGATATGGTACTGACGATGGCATATATATATTAAAGCCAGCATCTTCTGAATCAGTTAGTTTAACTAGAAAGATATCAACGTGGATGGACTAGTTTAGCGAAGATGGAAAGTTACACCCAGAAATAACAACAACATCATTATAATGTTTGATATAGTACAGAACAAGATATAGTTAAGTACAGAAGATCTAGCTATACCACCATTTAAAGACTTCTATAATAATGCAAAAGATAAGCAAGATGCATTAAAGAAGATCGAATTCATAGTGTGGAGATACAAATGGAATAGTCCATATGAGGCTTATCCAGAGAAAGAACGCACATGGAGAGTAGCTAAAGATGTACTTAATGATGAGAATTATAAACCTGATGACGTTGTAAAAGAATTAGCAAAAAGGTTCCAGGAGTTTCAAGAAACTCCTGCTACCCGCCTGCTTAAATCTTCTAAGAGCGCAGCAGAGGGCATTATGAACACGATGGATAGTTATGCTGAAGAAGAGCTTGATATAGATACGGCTAAGAAGCTTTCTGCTATATTGAAAGATGTTAGCGGCATTATCAAGTCATTAGACATGGCTACGAAGTAGGCAAAAGCAGAACAAGCAGAAACCGGTAGAGTCAAAGGTGGTGGCGTTATTGGTATGTACGAATAATTATGATAGACTTTAATTAGAAGCTCCATAATACTGATAAGTTCAGATAGGCAGCTATTTTTTTTGAAAAGCACGGATGCTACACTTTAGCTCCAAGAGGTACTACTGATTACAAGAAATATTGGGACCAGGAAACAGAAAGATGTCTAAATGGTTATACTGCTCCTGACGGAGAAGGAATTACAGGGTATAATTACTTTTATCTTAATTATAGCCCAATTTTTAAGCTTGTAGAAACAGAATATACTGACAGAAACGGAGATATAAGAAAAAGAAGAGAGCGTGTGCTTTAGTTCCCTAGTTTTTGGGATTACGATTATTATTATTTTTGCGCTATAGAAGAAGCCGAGCAACAAGGCAAACATATGGCTGTTTTAAAATCAAGACAAAGGGGATACAGTTTTAAAGGGGCTTCTATGCTCGTAAGAAACTATATGCTTATTCCTGGCTCAAAGAACTTTGCCGTAGCTTCAGAGTAGAAGTTTCTTGTAGGAGATGGATTGCTTACAAAAGCTTGGTAGATAATGGACTTCCTTGACAAACATACAGAATGGGCAAAACAAAGGCTTGTATCAACTCGTATGGAAAGAGTTTCTGGTTATAAAGTTACAGACGAATTTGGAAAACAGACAGAACAGGGATACCTTTCTAGTATAGTTGGAATAACACTTAAGAACGACCCTGAACGTATCCGTGGTACTCGTGGTAAACTTGTACTATGGGAGGAGGGGGGTAAATTTCCTGATCTTCTTGATGCATGGCGTATTGAACAGCCTTCTGTAGAAACTGATGATGGTGTAGCATTTGGGCTGATGATAGCATTTGGAACTGGAGGTACGATAGGTGCAAGTTTCGAAGGGCTAAAAGAATTATTTTATAAGCCTAATGCTAATAATGTGCTAGCATTCCCTAACATATGGGATGATGGTAGAGAGAATACAGAATGCGGATTCTTTGTTCCAGCTTATTCAAATCTAGAATCATTCGATGATGATGGAAATCAAAAGTTCATGGACAAAGATGGTAATAGTCTAAAAGAGTTAGCTATACAAAATTTAATAGAGCAAAGAAACAAAATAAAAGACGGAGGCGCTAGCTAGCAATCTATAGACCGTTTTATATCTGAGCGTCCTATGAAGCCAGCAGAAGCAGTATTGGAGCTCGGTAAGAACATATTCCCTAGAAAGCTATTGATGGACCAGTTAACCAGAATAAGGACCAACAAGAAGCTTCAAAGCATGAAGCATATAGTTGATCTAGAATGGGATGGAAATGGCCAGGTAAAGGCTACAGAAAAGCCTAGTGGTGACATAACTAACTACCCTCTTAAGAAAGGTGATAAACCGCACGGCTCTGTAGTTATATGGGAGTACCCAGTAAAGGATCCTCCTCTTGGACTATATATAGGAGGGTGTGATCCATACGACCATGATGATAGTTTTACAAACTCTCTTGGTTCTACATTTATATTTAAGCGCGTAAGAGCTGGAGAAGCTTGGACCGATGTAATAGTAGCAGAGTATTCTGGAAGACCAGATACAGCAGAAGAGTACTATGAGAATGTACGCAAACTGCTTACGTTTTATAACGCTAGATTATTATTTGAGAATGAAAGAAAAGGAATCTACCCTTACTTTACGAATAAACACTGCGATTACCTCTTGGCTGATTAGCCAGATAAAATCATATCTGAAGTCTTCAAAGACAGTAAAGTACAAAGAAGAAAAGGATGCCACATGACCAAATAGATTAGGGCATATGGCGAAGGATTAATATTAGAGTGGCTATTAGACGAGTTTGAAGAAGGCCACCCTAATGTAGAAAGAGTATACAGCGAACCTCTAATAGAAGAGCTTATAGAGAACGATGGTGTACGAAATGTAGACCGTGTGATAGCTTTGTGTATGGTAATGATATACAGAGAGGAGCTCTATTAGGTAAAGGTGTCGTCTGCAAAAGAACAAAACAAATAGGTTGAACTCTTCGAGATGCCGTTATTT
>ERZ1034687.1531-NODE-1531-length-11795-cov-4.830835_pt1 | contig 11795 bp, 11 predicted proteins | sample MGYA00520704_ERZ1034687 | MGnify/ENA primary metagenome ERZ1034687 (study PRJEB33766, sample SAMN09781762) | gut metagenome | biome: gut microbiome | host: Homo sapiens | place: Madagascar | study: EMG produced TPA metagenomics assembly of the PRJNA485056 data...
GATTTTATGCAATTATGCAAATAATATACGGCTTTATTCATTTTTGAAAGGCAAAAACCGCCGCGTGAGCCGTAAAGGCTCGCGCGGCGGTACTTAAGACGCTGATGACGATTGAATTTTATTCGGCTTGTTTTTCGATTTGTTTGCTCAAAATAAATTTAACGACGGAGTGTACGAGCGTTATAAGGGAAAGCACGAACACGGACACAACCGAACCGACGCCGTATTTTATTCCCGACGAACCGAAAATCGCGGATACTTTCGCCAGATCTACGACGTAAGCCACGAGCGCGGCGAGCGAACACGCGCAGGCTATTATCGAAAATACCATTCCGCACGCGGTATACTTACCTTTATACGAGCGTAAGAATCCGCAAAGCGTAAGCGCAAGGAACAATATCGTAAGCAGAACGAGTACCGCGCTTATCATTCCGCAATAGAGCGCGCCGAATTCGTTCGGTTTGTTTGCCGCCGTATCGGTAACTTTAAGTCCGCTCATAAACGTAAGCGCCAATAAAATGGGCGAGAAATTCATTTCGCTCGTCGAAGGCGACGAATACGCCCGCATTTCGATTGCCGCTTCGCCCGCAGACGACAACGCTATTACGCAAAAGAACGCGCCCGCTGCGCCGAATATGCGGCACACCAACTTTTTGGCGGGAAGATTATCCTTACCCTGCTTGATTATTTTACAGATTAATCCGCCGATCAGGAACAACGCGGCGAACGTAAGCCCCGCCTCGGTCCCCGCCGAAAGTCCGATTTTTACGGTTCCGCTCACGCTGCCGTACACGCGTGCGTCGATGTAGTTAAGGCTTTGGAAGGCGATCGCGCCCGCAATAAGCGAAACTACCGTGAACACGGCGGGGCAAAGATTGCCGTCGTCGGTTTTATGCGTCATAAACTTGACGAACGCTATTATCGACGTTATCGTACCGACGATTACGCAGACGAGCATCGCGATTCCGACAACGGTATTAAGCGCGGTTGAAACGTAAAGCCCCGTGGCGTAAGCGCCGTTATATTCGGACATCCCCGCAAGAATATCCGCAATGTCGGCGTACGCCCTGCCGAAATAGTAAAAAATCGACTCGCTTTCGGTCTGCCCGACTATCGACGTAAGATCGTCGCCCGTAGCGACGGCGGTAACTCTTAAGCAAAACGCGGCGATAAACGCGATAATTACCGCAAAAGAAGCAAGAGAAGTTCCGACGATTTCTAAAATCCCTTTAGCCTTGTCGAAACCTTTCCGGGAAGCGACTTCGCTTCGCGCGGCGTTCGCGGGTTTATACTTGATTTCGCCCACGGGTTTGCCGCACCTCGGACAAAAATTACCGTCTTCGATAACTTCTCCGCACGAGCATACGGGTTTACCGTCTACTCTCGCGCCGCAGAATTCGCAATACGCGCCGTCGCCGTCGACGTATCTTCCGCAAGACGGACAGAGAACTTTTCCGTCGAGTCTTTTGCCGCAGTTTTTGCAAAATACGGCGTTATCCGCGTTTTCACCGTGGCAGAATTGGCATTCTTTCATTTTTTCTCTCCTTTTTCAACCGGTTATAATCGGTTGAACAGTATAATCATTATATACCGTATGCGGGCGCGTTGTCAACTTAAAACGAAAAAAGACGGAAAAATTTCCGTCTTTCGTTGTTTTTATATGTTTACTCTGCAAAAAACGCCCTTCCGGGAGTATGCTCTCCCGTTGAAGCGGGAGAGGGGGCGACCTGCCAAAGGGGCTTCACTTCGCTAAGAACGACGCTTTATTCGGACAGAAGAATACGGTCGTTCAGTTCGCCTATGCTTTCGAATTTTTCAAGCAGATCTTTAACCGTGAGTTCCGATTTTTCTTCGCCGCTTACGTCGTATACGATTTTACCGGCGTTCATCATTATAAGTCTGTTGCCGTAAGCGAGCGCGTCGTTCATGTTATGCGTGATCATCAATGCGGTAAGTTTATCTTTTTTGATTATTTCGTCGGTTAAAGTAAGCACTTTTTTAGCCGTTTTGGGATCCAACGCCGCCGTATGTTCGTCCAAAAGAAGCAGTTCGGGATTATTAAGCGAAGCCATTAAAAGCGTAAGAGCCTGTCTTTGCCCGCCCGAAAGCGTGCCTACCTTTTGCCCCGTTCTCTCTTCGAGTCCGAGTTCGAGCCCTTTGAGAAGTTCTTTATATCCTGCAAGTTCGCTCTTTTTCATTCCCCATTTAAGCCCGCGCCTCTTGCCTCTTCGGGCTGCCAGAGCAAGGTTTTCTTCGATATTCATACCCGCCGCCGTTCCCGAAAGGGGATCCTGAAAAACTCTCGAAATATATTTCGCGCGTTTATATTCCTTTAAGTACGTAATATTTTTACCGCTTAAAAGAATCTCGCCGCCGTCCGGCGGAAACACGCCCGAAACGACGTTCAGAAGGGTTGACTTGCCCGCCCCGTTGCCGCCGATAACCGTAATAAAATCGCCGTCGTTTACGGTCAGATTTATATCGCGAAGCGCCTGCTTTTCGTTGACCGTTCCTTTATTGAAAGAGAGAGAAACGCCTTTAAGTTCTAACATTTTTTCTTACTCCTTTTCGCGAAAAAATTTTTGACGTTCGGCACGCACAGCGTTATTACGACTATTGCCGACGAAACGAGTTTGAGATACCCCGAATCAAGCCCCAGACAGGTCGCGACGACGAAAATCAGTCGGTATATCACGCTTCCGATTACGACCCCCGTAAGTTTCAGCCAGAACGCCGTTTTATTGCCGAATATAAGTTCGCCGATTATTACCGACGCAAGACCTATGACTATAGTACCCTGCGCCATGTCGAGGCTTGCCTGCCCGTCGAATTGCGAAATTACCGCCCCCGCGAGAGCCGCTAACCCGTTACTTAAAGAAAGAGCGATAAATTTCGTCAGGTCGGTGTTTATACCCTGCGCGCGCGCCATTTTTTCGTTGCTGCCCGTCGCCCTGACGGACGAACCTATTTCCGTACCGAAGAACCAGTATAACGCCGCAATTATAATAACTACGATTATCGTCGTAACTATTATGCACGAAACGTCGATATTATCTATCGGACTTAACCCGACCAAAGTCGCGAATTTGCCGAACACGGCGTCTTTGGGAGGTATGTCTACGTAGGTCGAACCTTTTGCCGCTCGCAGAATCGGAATATTTACCGAATAAAGCGCGGTCATGGTGAGTATCCCCGAAAGTATCGCGGGGATTTTTAATTTGGTGTTGAGAAGCGCCGTAACCGCGCCCGCCGCCGCTCCGGCGAGAAACGCGAGCAACATTGCGAGAACAGGATGAATACCCGTAACGACCGCAACCGCCGCGACCGCCCCGCCCGTCGCAAGCGAACCGTCGACCGTAAGGTCGGCAAAGTCGAGTATTTTGTAAGTGATAAATACGGCGATCCCGAGTATACCCCAGGTAAGCCCCTGCGCAGCCCCGCCCGGAAGGCTTCTGAGCATAGTCATAATATCCATAAAATTCCTCCCCCTCACGCGGCGGTATCGGGCTTAAAGTTTTTTATCGCCGCTATCTTTTCGTCGGCGTCTTCGCCGAACACTATCCGCGCGTTTTCTTCGTTTACGCATACGACGGTTTCTTTTTGATAATTCTCGATCGGAATATCCGAAGTCTTTTTGCCTTCGAGAATTTTTATCGCAATTTCTGCGGTCTGTACGCCGAGTCGATAGTAATTTATGCCTACGGTTGCAAGTCCGCCCACGGCGCACAACCCCTCTTCGCCCACGATTACGGGCAGTTTTTTATCCACCGTAATTTTACTCTTTACGCTCGACATATTCGACGCAAGCAGGTTATCGGTAGGGATATATACGGCGTCGACGCCGCTTACGCTCGCCGCCACGGCGGAAACGTTCGAAGCCGAATCGACGGTATAATCGGCGTATTTTATGCCGGCTTCGTCGCAAACCGCTTTCGCTCTTTTTACCTGCGTTTCCGAATTCGCTTCGCCGGGGTTATAAAGGAACGCTATCTTTTTACAATCGGGAACGATCTTGCGAAGCAATGCGACCTGCGCTTCGACCGGGTTCATATCGCTCGTACCCGTAACGTTGGCTCTTCCCGCCAGACCGACCGAGGACGGATCGGTTACAGCCGTAAACAATACGGGTATTTTAGTCGTGTTGTTCGAAAGTTTGGTCGCCGAAGACGTGGATATTCCGAGCGCCAGATCGGGTTTAGACGCGACGATCGATTTTGCGAGAGAAGTTTCGTTGTTCGTATCCCCCACGGCGTTTTTAACGTCGAAAGCGATTGTCTTGCCTTTCGATTTCGCCCAATCTTTAAGCGTGTCGATAAAGCCGTTTTTCGCCTTATCGAGCGCATCGTGAGTGTTGACCTGCAAGATTCCGACGGTTATGTCGGCTTTTTTTCTGCAAGACGTCGTTGTCGCCGCCGAAACGGCGGTTATACCCGTTAAAAGAACGGTTAGCAGTTTTTTGAGTAAAGTTTTCATGATATTCTGTCTCCTTGATTTTCTGTATTAAAAAAGGCTCGTCGAAGTTTCCTACGATAAGCCTTTGTCCGTTTTGCGCAATGCGAAAAGTATCGTAGTTCATTCACTATGATTTGCAATATAATAATAAAGATAATAGTAAGCGGATAATAAATTTTTCATTATAACTCTCCTTATTTCAATCGTTAAAAAAAGACTTATCGAAGTCACCTACGATAAGTCTTTATTCTTTCGCTTTTTCACGCAACGCAAAAATATCGTAGTTTATTCACTATGACTGACGAAAAAATAATAATAAGAATAATATGCGTTTGCGTTGAACATAACTCTACCTTCCGGGCGACCGTATCGCCCTTTACGTTTCCAATATACCATTACGAAACGAATATGTCAACGATTTTGCGCCGGTTTTTACAAATCGTATAATTTCGTGTTTAGTTTTATACTTATATCCAAGATAGAAATCGGTCTGTCTTGGATTTTTTGTTTGTCAATAATTTTTGTTAGCCTTTGGCTTGGCAAACAAAAGCCCGCGAGTGAGGGGTAAAACTCACTTCCCCTGGCAATTACGCTAAAAGCGTTTGCAAATATATAACGTTGGGTTTAATCTTTCATTCCCAAAAAGGAGTAGTTAAAAATGAAAAGAGCAATAGTATTACAAGTCAGAGAAAGCGAAAACAAGCAGAACAACAACGAGAAAACCGTATGGGTAACGGTCGGATTACTTCCGTCGAAAATGAGGAACGGAAACTTATATTATCCGAGAACTACCGACGTATGCGTATCTACCTGCGCTGGCGCGCTTACGAAACCCGACAATTACGAAAAGTTCCGTAAACTCGCGATAGGCTCGCTCGTGGATTTAACCTACGGAATGAACGAATTTACGAATAAGCCGTTCGTTGCAGATGTTGCCGTTGCCTGTGAAAGTCCGTTTACCGCCGACGATTTATACGAGTAACCCCGATATTTTCAATAAAAAGGGTAAAAAGGGTAAAATTCGTAAAATCGAACGAATGTGGATAACACAAAACGGTCGGTAAAACCTTAAAAAACGCGCGACCCCCTTGGGCTTGTCAAGGGGGTCGCAAAAAAAGGGGTAAAATAGGGTAAAACGACGGTGTAAAAGGGGTAAAAATGGATTCGTCTACAAAAACGCGTATCAATTGCGCCGATTATATTATTCCGTTAAGCGTACTCGATTGCGGTTTCGAGAGATTTATGCGATTTTTTTACGATAACGGTATTAAATGTATGGGTGTCGAACATAACCGTCCGAAACAAGACATAGCGCACTGTCATATAGTAACCGTTCCGTATCTTCCGCAAGCGGAGTTTAAGAAAATCACGGGCATAACGCATTTTTGCTGCGGTTTTATGAAAGCGACCGTTCCAGAAGTTGTGGCGTACCTTTTACATTGTACTGACTATTATAAATTTTACGGCGCGGAAAAACATAATCTTTCGGAGATTAAAACAAACATAGATTTAAGTAAATATCGTAATGACTTTTTGAAACACGAGATAAATTTAAGATAAACAATATTCGTGTTTATAGTTTCGGGGGTTAAAAATGAAACTTAAACAATACGAAGTAGTAACACAACCCGAATATCTCAAAAATCCCTTGCAGGATATATTGAGAAAGTATCGGACAATCAAACAGTGGGCGTATATCTTGCACGATAAAGATAAGGACGCTTCGCCGCATTATCATATCTACATAAACTTCGGACAGCAAACCGTCGATAGCAAAGACGTTGCAGCGTGGTTCGGTATCCCCGATCAATTCGTGAATAAAGTGGAAGGTCGTAAGACGGATATGCTGATGTATCTAACCCACTCTAATGAAAGTCAGCAACATAAACATCAGTACGAATTTTCGGAAGTCGTAGCGAACTTCGACTTTAAGTCGGAAATCGAGCAAGCGAAAATTATCGGCGATTTTGAAAAATATAGTTATGCTCAACAACTCGACTATATACACTCACTTGCCGTTTCGGAACAACCGAAGTGTTTCGATCGTTTACAAAAATTGTGGAAAATGCAATGCCAATGGCTTAGCCTTAATTCAGACCGTAATCTGAAAGTAATTTTCGTTACCGGTAAAAGCGGAACGGGAAAAACCTATTTCGCACGCAAATATATGCGCGAACACGATTTAGATTGCTATGTTTCGTCATCGTCTAACGATCCGTTAGATATGTATATTGGGCAAAAAGGAATAATTTTCGACGACTTGCGCGACGAAGCGTTCGAGTTTGCCGACATTCTGAAATTGCTTGACAACAATACGTCAACGGCAATGAAAAGCCGCTTTACAAATAAGGTTTTGAATTGCAAGGTAATGATTATAACGTCGTTTATTCCGATTAAGTATTGGTATAAATCGGTGCGGTACAGTTGCGACGGTATCGAGCAATTGTACAGACGAATCAATATGTACGTTCATATTACCGAAGACGAAATTACCGTTTATGACGGTCTGACGGATAAAGGCGATCCGCAAGGTTTAGGAAAGGTTTACGTCAATGAAGTAAAGAAATTGAAAGAAGAAAACAGAAAGAAACGTGAAGACGTTTTCAACGATTTCGATAGTTTTCTTACGGCAAAAGCGGATATGTTTTGATTTAAGCGGGGGCGCGCGCGGTTTCCGTTTGAATATATATTAAGTCGCTCCCACAGGCTTATAGGGAAAAGGAACAACATTTTGGTAAAAAGAAAAAGATATACCAATGCTGAACGTAAGGCGTATTATTCGGGTATGGGCTATCGTACCGCATACGAAGGTAAAGGAATAGATTTTCAGGACAACGGATGCCGAGAATCTTTTAAGGCAGGCTTTAATCAAGGCGGACGTGTAATTTCCAAAAATCATAAAAAATACCCGACCGCAAAGAAGTTTAAGGTCGTTAAGAAGTAGGGGGTAAAACAATGTTCTTGAAAAAAATAAAAAGAGTGCTGATTTGGGTTTTACTCGGCGCGCTCGTAGTTGCATCCGTAGTGGCGTTTGTGAAAATAGGCAAACTCGAAAAGACGAAAGACGTCGGTATAACGTCATACAGTATCGGCGCGCTTGACGTTGACGGTAAAGAAATTAAAGACGAACACGCGCTCCGCAGTAAACATTTAAGCGCGGACAAGTTCAATAAAATCGTCATACAGGACAAGCCCGACGTAACGTATCAGATATTTTACTACAATGCGGACAAGAAGTTTATCGGCAAGTCTGCGGATTTATCGGCGGATACCACGGAACTTGAAAAGACTCAGACCGTAGAAACGGTTACCGAGAACGTCAAGTATTTCCGTGTGGTTATCAAAGTAACGGATACCGCGAAGAAAGTAACTATATTTAATATGAATAAATACGTTAAGCAAGTTACGGTAACGCTCAGCAAATAATTTACAAATCGGTAAGCCCGTAAAGCGAGTTTTTACGGGCTTATTTTTATAAGGAGTACAGTTTATGAGAAAAAGTAAAGGCAACGTTCTTGCCGTTTTACTCGTTATAATTTTAACGTTAGGTTGTGTCGGCGTGTTTTTTGCGTTTTTCAAGGATACTATCGCCGACGAAAAAGTAAACGAACGTATAATCGAAGTTACCGAAGACAACGGTAAACTATCCGCCGCGCAGGTAAAATCTTTGGATAACGGCGCGGATATACAATACAACGGCGAAATATACAGATTGTCGCAGACGGGCGAAGAAAACGTATACGCGCATAACGACGAAGAAAATATATTCGTGCGTAAGTATATCGCCGTAAATACGTCGGACGGGTTTTATCGTTCTTGGAACAAAGTAAACGACGAATACGTTACGAAAGCGTTGTTAAACACCGCCCTGTCGGATTATGCGACCGATAAAGATATAAAATCGGCGTTAAATTCCGCGCTTACGAATTATATGACTTCTGCCGACGCGCAAAAACTTTTAACCGCCACTTTGGCGTCATACGTCAAGAGTTCCGACGGAAAGGATATAATCACCCATCATATACTTGCACCCGGCAAGGAACTTATATTCGAAGCGCATTCTATGTACGTCGTACAATGCTACGATACTTCGGGCAATCTTGCCGACTTTACTATTCTCGGCGGCGGTAAGAACGGAACGAAAGGTCGGTTTGCAATGGCATTTTTGGGCGATAAAATCAGTAATTCGACTTTACAGTCTTTAACTGTTTATCAGACGGGTTCTATAAACATATCGAATTTAGCAGGAACTTCGGGCAGTTCTTACGGGCTTAAACCGTCAAACAATTCCGATTGTTTGGTTTATTATAAAATAGGCGGAAAAGGAATTTAAGGGGTAATCTTATGCGGAAAGTAAATAAAAAATATAGTTTAATAGCAGGCATAGCGTTGGCAGTTTTGTCAACGCTTGTAGCAATTTTTTGTATTTATCAGCCGAAACGTGCAATTATCGCCAAGGCAGGACCTTATATGGATTTTTCAATGTCTTCAAGTTACGGAATAACTGAAAATAATAATCCGCAGGTTTCTTTTGTAATGGCGGGTTATGGCTATAACTTCGGAACGACGGACTGGGAAATAAGTATGGATTCTATCGACCAATATAATAATTTATGGTATAAACAGCGCGTTCATACAAGTTTGCTTTTATTCCGTTCGACTTCTTCCGCCACGTTTTCAAACGAGTTCAACGGTAATTATACCTATCTGCAAAAGAATTACGAATTTATAAACGTAACCGATAACGGTTCACGAACGGTGGAATGGCTTAATTACGGAAATAATTACGCCCCTGATTATTACTATTTTATGATGGTTATAATCCGAACCGAACGGTACGAAGAAAAAACATTCGGTCCTAAGGGCGACCTTAACGACTGGTCTAAAGCAACGTTAAAAGACACTTATAAAATAGAGATAAAAACCCGTAATCAGATACATTTTTCAATGCAGGACTATGCTTATGAAAAACTGACTTCGGGCGCAATGGATAACACGGATACCGCAACGTTGCAAAGATACCGTAAAATAGCGGGATATAGCACGAATACAGGCAATATCAACGTTGTTTTTAAGTATAAGACTACTTTAATACAAAACGATTCGGAAACGTCGTGGCAGACTGAAAATTATCAGGTCGAAAATCTAAAGAGTTTAAGCGGTACTTACGTTTACAACAGAGTTATGGCATTGAGCAATAAGTCGTCGTTAAGCGATTTTAACGTCGTCCGCGAAGAAGTCGGCTATACGATAAACGGCAATACCGATTCGGCGTTTTTACAGGACGTATATACTCTGCTCGAGGCAAAAGGTTACGAATACCATTTTAATAAAGATAACAACAAGGGCGAATTAACTATTACCTACGGGGAATTTGCGGCGAAAGATTTTACGCTTACCGTGCGTACCAACGACGATAAACACAGCGCGTTATTTATTCGTTCGCGAGATATAAAAACAATAAACGGCACAACTACGATTACGTTCGATACGTCTAAAATAAAAACGCGCCTTTCAAACAATTTTAACTGGAACGTAGATGATACGGACTTTAACAACTATATTTTTAGCAACCCGCACGGCGGAAAGGTAGAGTTCAAAAAGAATTTGACGGGGACAGACGTAACGAGTATAACCGTATCTACCGCCGATACTAATTTACTTGCAGATTGCGGGTTAAGGCTTGTAATAGAAGTCGTTCCGCCCGTAGAACTTACCGTTACCGTTAAATACGCCGAATTATCTTATGCTAACGGCGAAATCAAAGAAGAGTGGAAAACGAAAGTTTTACCGAATAAAATATGGTCTACGCCGAACTATACAAAGATAAATAAGGTTGCGTTTTACGACGGAGATACGAATATAGGTATACCCGCGCAAGGCGAGTTTATAGACGAAAAGATACGCGTTACGGACAGTAACGGCAATCGGATAGAGAGATTTATCTACGACGGCGTAATTCTTTCCGCGGCGGATAACGCCACCGCAACCGCTATGATAACCGTTAAATATATCCGCAATTCGCTTTTCAGAGTTCATGACAACGTAACCGACGATTATCGGTTTGTTAAAACGTACAGTAACTCTTCGGAATACCCCTGTTCGGATTTTATTTCGGTACACGACGGTTACAGGGTAAAAACTATCGAAAGCAGTAATCTCGAATATGCTCGCGTAATATCTGCTGCTGCTCCTAACGACTGGGCAAACGCTCGGGTTTTGGTTTTATGTCAATTATCTTCGGGCAATATTATTCCGCTTAACGTAATTTATACGGATAAGTGGCAAATAACCGTCGAGTATTTAGAAGATTATAAAAATTCGGGTTTTGCCGTTAAAAAAACGTATACGAACGAAGTAAAGGTTAAAGACGATAACGGGAATTTAGCGTTTAAGGATATAAACAAGCCCACCGCGGACGAAGTGGCAAAGTTTTTAGGCAAGAACTCCGCAGAAGATTTAACGGTGGTAAGGTTCGGTGCGGTCAATTCCGAAAGAATATCCGTATCTTGCGAAAACGACGTTTATACTATAAAACTTGATTACGGAAGAGCCGCGCTTAAAGCCATTCAGTCTGACGGAAGTTACGAGTATATAAATATCCCCTTATCTAACTTTGCCGACTGGGCAAGCGGTTACGGTAAGGACTGGTCTATACTCGTTCTGAATACGAAAGACAAAATTATATTTAAGTCTGAATTTGACGTTAAACCGAAAGACTTGTACGGATATTTCTACGTTGCTATATTCAAAGAACAGGTTAAAAATCTTGACGGATTGTTTGCGGGATATACCGCCGACGGTTGCCGTTCGTTCTACGACTGTAAAAAAGTCGTAGGCAGTGAATTGTATAAGACCTGCAACAATATGGGCACTCTCGGCACTGTATTGTGTTTGGGAATAAATAAAGTCATTCAGGCGGTAGGCGAAACCTTACACGACGATTACGGAACGTATTATTCGTATTTCTTATTCGTTGACGGTTCGAGCGCGCTAAACTATTCTGCAAATAATAAAGCGGACAATTATTTCGATACCGATTCCGCAACGAAGAACACGTTTGAGAATATAGGCGAAAATATATCCGAGTGGTGGGAAAAAGGCGGCGCGGCAGTAAAATTCATACAGGTAATTTTAGGTTTAATGGCGGCTTTAGTAATAATTACCATACTTACAAAAATTATTGACGTAATTTTGAAAATCGTAAATAAGAATAAACGGAGATAACTTTGTGCGCAGACGATTATTAAGAAAACGCGCTGTAAGGCGGCGCAGAAAATAAACTTCTCTTAAAAGGGAAATTCCGCGTATGCGGTTTTGCTCCCTGCAAGGGTTATAAAAGT
>ERZ1034687.1534-NODE-1534-length-11778-cov-4.013222_pt1 | contig 11778 bp, 10 predicted proteins | sample MGYA00520704_ERZ1034687 | MGnify/ENA primary metagenome ERZ1034687 (study PRJEB33766, sample SAMN09781762) | gut metagenome | biome: gut microbiome | host: Homo sapiens | place: Madagascar | study: EMG produced TPA metagenomics assembly of the PRJNA485056 data...
GCGTATGCCACTCTATGGCGCATAAACTCGGCGCGTTCCACCACATTCCGCACGGCGTCGCAAACGCTCTGATGCTCGAAGAAGTTCTTCGCTTCAACGCAGCGGAAGCGCCCGTCAAAATGGGTACGTTCTCGCAATACGACCACCCGCACACTCTGGCAAGATACGCAGAAATCGCGGACTGCCTCGGACTCGGCGGCAAGAACGACGCGGAAAAACTTGAAAACCTCATCAAAGCCGTAAACGATCTCAAAGCGAGAGTAGGAATCAAACCGACCATCAAGGATTACGTTCCCGACGAAGCCGACTTCCTCAACCGCCTCGACGCGATGACCGAACAGGCGTTCGACGATCAATGCACGGGCGCAAACCCAAGATATCCGCTCATGAGCGAAATCAAACAGATGTATCTCAACGCTTACTACGGCAAAAAACATTTCACCGAACCCGAAATGCCCAAAGCGGCGGATTTTACCGATTCGGACGACGTACACAACTTCAAACAAGCATATCGCCGCAGCAAAAGCGGAATGAAAAAAGCGTAACAGCGTAAGGAGGAATTAAAAAATGAATCTTGACAGAATTATTGCGGTAAGAAACCATAAAACCGTATACCGCGACGGTGATCTCTGCCTTAAAGTATTCGACTCGTCTTTTTCGAAGGCGCAGGTGCTTAACGAGGCTCTTAATCACGCGCTCGTCGAAGAAACGGGACTCAACGTGCCGAAAATTCACGAAGTTACCGTTATCGACGGTAAATGGACGATTATAACGGACTACGTCAAAGGGAAAACTCTCGCTCAACTTATGAGCGAGCATCCCGAAAAGAAAGACGAATATCTCGAATTTTTCGTCGATCTTCAATTACAGGTTCAGTCGAAAACCTGCCCTCTTTTGACCAAGTTGAAAGACAAAATGAATCGTAAGATTGCGCAGACCGATCTCGACGCGACCGTTCGTTACGAACTCCACACCCGCCTTGACGCCATGCCCAAGCACAACAAACTTTGCCACGGCGACTTCAACCCGTCGAATATCATCATTGCCGAAGACGGCACCCCGTATATTCTCGACTGGTCGCACGCCACGCAAGGCAACGCTTCGGCGGACGCGGCGAGAACTTACCTGCTCTTCTGGCTCGGCGGCGACATCGACGGTGCCGAAAAATATCTCAGCCTCTTCTGCGCGAAGAGTCACACCGCCAAACAATACGTTCAGAAATGGATGCCTATCGTTGCGGCTTCGCAGACCGTAAAGGGCAACGAGAAAGAACGCGAATTCCTGCTTACGTGGGTAAACGTCGTCGATTACGAATAAGATAAGGAGAAAAAAAGATGAAAGTTACTGTTTGTATAGGTTCTTCGTGCCATATCAAAGGCTCGCGCAAAGTAGTGGAAGGACTGCAATATTACATCAACGAAGCGAATTTGGGCGATAAAGTCGAACTCGGCGGAACGTTCTGCATGGGTAAATGCCAACTCGGCGTATGCGTAACGGTAGACGACAAGTTTTATTCCGTTTCGCCCGAAACTGTTAAAGATTTCTTTGAAACCGAAATAAAAGCAAAGGTCGAATAATGATAATCGTCGAAGTATGCGTAGGCAGTTCCTGTCATATTAAAGGCGCGCCCAGAATAGTCGAAATGATGCAGGAAAGAATACGGAAAAATCATCTCGAAGACGATATAGTGCTTGTCGGAGCGTTTTGCTCCGGCAGGTGCAATCGAGTGGGCGTGACCGTTACCGTGGACGGAAACGTATACGTAGGCGTAACACCCGAGGGTTTAGGCGAATTCTGGGAAAATTCGATTATGCCCGCCCTCAGCAAGTCAAAGGAGAACGAATCGTGTCCGAATGCCTGACGCTTAAAAAATCCAACTGCAAAAACTGTTATAAGTGTATTCGCCATTGCCCCGTCAAGTCGATTCGCTTTTCGGGAAATCAGGCGCATATTATCGGCAACGAGTGCATACTCTGCGGACAATGTTTCGTTGTTTGTCCGCAAAACGCCAAACAGATAGTGGACGAAACCGAAAAAGTCAAAGTTCTGATACAGTCGGGCGCGCCCGTTTACGCGAGCATCGCTCCGTCTTTTATCGCGAATTATCACGGAATAGGTATCAACGGGATAAGAAAGGCCCTTATTAAACTCGGCTTCGCGAGCGCGGAAGAAACCGCGCTCGGAGCGACCGTAGTGAAAACCGAATACGAGAAAATGCTTGCCGACGGCACGAAGGACATACTTATCTCGTCCTGCTGCCACTCGGTAAATTTGCTTATTCAGAAGTATTACCCCTCTCTCCTGCCCTATCTTGCCGACGTTATGTCGCCCATGCAGGCGCATTGCTCGGATATTAAAAAAAGATTTCCCGACGCTAAAACGGTATTTATAGGTCCGTGCGTTTCCAAAAAGGACGAGGCAGAACATTACGAAGGCATCGTAGACGCCGTTCTGACGTTCGAAGAACTGACCGAATGGCTGAAAGCCGAGCGTATCGATCTCGAAGCCGATTTGGACGTCGACGACGAGAGTCGCGCCCGCTTTTTCCCGACGACGGGCGGTATACTTAAAACCATGGCGAACAGAACGCCCGATTATACGTATATGGCGATAGACGGCGTAGATAATTGTATCGCGGCGCTGAAAGAGATCGAACAAGGCAACGTTCATAAATGCTTTATAGAGATGTCGGCTTGCGCCGGCAGTTGCGTCGGCGGTCCGGTTATGGAAAAATATCACCGTTCTCCGATTATCGATTATCAGTCGGTCGCGGACTACGCGGGTAAAAAGGACTTCAAGGTTACCCAACCGGATTCTCTCGACCTGAAAAAACACTTCGAACCGATCGAACGCAGATACGGCGCGCCGTCCGAAAGCGAAATTCAGGATATACTTAAAAAGATGGGCAAAAATCGCCCCGAAGACGAACTCAACTGCGGTTCGTGCGGATACGATACGTGCAGAGAAAAAGCCATCGCGATATATCACGGCAAAGCCGAGATTTCCATGTGCCTGCCCTATCTTAAAGACAAAGCCGAGAGTTTTTCGGACTGCATAGTTTCGAATACTCCGAACGCCTTGATAGTAATAAACGACGCGTTGGAAGTACAACAAATCAACCCTGCCGCCCGCAAGATACTCAATATCAGATATTCTTCGGACGTTTTAGGCGATCAGGTCGTGAGAATTCTCGATCCGAAACCCTTCTTACAGGTACTCGAAAGCAAACGCGCCGTCAGAAATCGCAGAACATACCTCGCCGAATACGATAAATTCGTAGAACAGACTATTATCTACGATTCTAACTATCACATGCTTTTGTGTATTATGAGGGATATTACCGAACAGGAAGCCGAACGCGAAAAGCGTGAGAAATTACGCAATCAAACGGTTGAAACGGCGGACAACGTAGTAGACAAACAGATGCGAATCGTTCAGGAAATCGCTTCCCTGCTCGGCGAAACCGCCGCGGAAACGAAGATTGCTCTGACGAAGTTGAAGGAGAGCATTTCCGATGAATAACCTCTGCGCCGACATCGGTTACAAGAGCATAAACCACGACGGCGAGCAATTGTGCGGAGATCACGTAGACGTCGTCGAATCTGGCGAAGATTCGACCGTAATAGTATTAGCCGATGGACTCGGCAGCGGAGTTAAAGCGAGTATTCTGTCAACGCTTACCGGCAAAATAATTTCCACGATGATGTCGGAAGGTCTGTCCATTACTGACTGCGTCGAAACGATAGCCAAAACCCTCCCGATTTGTTCGGTAAGAGGCGTGGCGTATTCTACTTTTACGATAATGCACCTCGTCGAAAACCGCGAAATGGAATTGATACAATACGACAATCCGTTGACCATTTTAATCCGCGACGGGGAAAATTATCTTTACCCCATGACCGAAATGAATATCGACGGCAAAAAGATTTATCATTCCATGATAAAATTGCAGGAAGGCGACGTTTTCGTTACGATGAGCGACGGCTGCCCGCACGCCGGAATCGGTCTTGCCTATAATTTCGGCTGGAAACGCGACGAAATAATTCAGTATATGAAAACCGTCGTAGCGGGCGAATACGCGGCAAAGACGATGGCTACGATACTTCTCGAAGAAGTTGACAGACTCTACGATCACCACCCCGGCGACGACGCAACGGCGTGCGTAGTAAAAATACGTAAGCGCGAACCGATGAACATTTTGTTCGGACCTCCGCGCGATCGCGACGACGCGAACCGTATGATGGCTTTATTCTTCGCCAAAGAAGGCAAGCACATAGTCTGCGGCGGAACCACCTCTTCGATTGCCGCTCAATACCTCGGTAAAAAGGTCGAAGTAGACATCAACTTCACCCCGTCGGATATGCCGCCTATCGCTAAAATAGAAGGCGTGGATCTCGTTACCGAGGGCGTCATTACCATGAACCGCGTCGTTGAATACGCTCACGACGTATTAGGCGAAAACAAACTATACGAAAAATGGAATTTCGGTCACGACGGAGCCTCGCGGATCTGTCAACTGCTTTTCGAAGAGGCGACGGACATAAACTTTTTCGTCGGAAGAGCAATTAACCCCGCCCACCAGAACCCCGACCTGCCGATTAATTTCAACATCAAAATGAATATAGTCGAAGAATTATCCGCGTGCCTTAAAAAAATGGGCAAACGAATAAAAGTGAGTTATTTCTGATTTTATTATGAGAAAATTCGATACCAAAGTTCAACACTTAAAATACAAAGTATTGCGTGAAGTCGCAAAACAGGCATGGGCAGACACCCTTCAGGACAATCTGCTCGATATTCCGAAAATTATCGTTCCCGGTAAAATACCGACGATGCGTTGCTGCGTTTACAAAGAGCGCGCGATTTTAGCCGAAAGAGTCAAACTCGCTATGGGCGGTAACAAGCAAAACCCGAACGTTATAGAAGTTCTCGACATCGCCTGCGACGAATGTCCTATGGGCGGTTACGAAGTTACCAACGCGTGCAGAGGCTGCCTCGCGCACCGCTGCGAAGACGTCTGCAAATTCGGAGCGATTACTTTCGACGAAAATCACGTGGCGCATATCGACAAAACCAAATGTAAAGAATGCGGCGCGTGTTCCAGGGTATGCCCGTACAGCGCGATACACAACTACAGACGCCCCTGCGAAACGGCTTGCAAAGTCAAAGCAATTTATATGGGCGACGAAAAACAAGCATGTATAGACAACGGCAAATGTATCTCCTGCGGCGCGTGCGTATACGCCTGCCCGTTCGGTGCAATCAACGATAAGTCGTTTATTCTGAACGTTATCGATATGCTTAAAGGCAGTAACGGTAACCGTGATTACAAAATTTACGCGATCGTCGCTCCGTCAATATCGAGTCAGTTCACGTACGCCAAACTCGGACAGGTTATTACGGGGCTGAGAAAACTCGGCTTCCACACCGTAATCGAAGCCGCTCTCGGAGCGGATATGGTTGCTCAGGCGGAATCGAAAGAACTCGCAGAGAAAGGATTTCTGACGAGTTCGTGCTGCCCCGCATTCGTAGATTATATCAACAAGAACTTCCCCGAGTTAAAACAATTCGTTTCGCACAACCTTTCGCCCATGGCGACTATTGCGAAATATATCAAGAGCAAAGAAGCAAACTGCAAAACGGTGTTTATCGGACCTTGCACGGCGAAGAAAATGGAGGTTCAGAAAGAATCGGTCAAACCTTACGTAGACGCGGTTTTAACCTTTGAAGAATTGCAGGCGTTGTTCGACAGCAAGGAAATCGATATAACGACTCTCGAAGAAGGCGTACTCGACAACGCGTCTTACTTCGGAAGAATTTTCGCGCGATGCGGCGGTCTTGCCGACGCCGTTGCGGAAGGCATAAAGGAACAAAACCTCGAATTCGCACTTAAACCCTGCTCTTGCGACGGTATAGAACAATGCAAGATCGCGCTTTTGCAGAAGCGAGCAGGCAAACTGCAGGCAAACTTTATCGAAGGTATGGCTTTCGTCGGCGGCTGCCTAGGCGGCGCGGGCTGTCTTACCCACGGCGAGAAAAACAAAGCCGAAGTAGATAAATACGGCAGAGAAGCATTGGAAAAAACCATTGCCGACGCCGTTTCGGTATTAAAATAATCGTTTTATAGACTTAACACCCTGCGGGAGCGTAAATACGCTCCCGCAGGGTGTTTTTATGAGGCAATTAACTTAACCCTTCCGGGGGAGTATGCTCTCTCGTTGAAGCGGGAAAGGTGGCGCGCGCGGCGCGACGAAAAGGGTGCGACCTTCCTATGGGGCTTCGCTTCGCCCGGAACGACGCGTTCAAAAATAAATTGTTATGACAATCGGAAGCAATAGTTACTTTCGTTGCTTAAATTGAGCGAGTGTGGTATAATTAACCCGAAAGAAGTCGATAATAACGCGCGTTATGAGCGTGTTGATTGACGGCGTGTCCGATTTTTTGGGGCTAATAAATCTTTCGGAGTATATCGTAGTAATAATTCCGATTTCGGAATGTGTGATATTTACAATTCTGTTTTTAGTCGGGTTATTCGTAAAAAAGATACGGTTACTCGATAAATCCGCGCTGTCGTTGAGCGCGACGGCGTCGGTTTTTCTGCTTGCGGCGAAGTCCGTTTTATCCGACGACGTTCAACGCGAGTTGATTTCGTCGGGCGCGTTTTTTGTAGGTATCGCGTTTTTATTACTCGCCCTTCTGACCGTTCAGAATCGATTGTCGTTACGGCAAATCAAACGAAAAAGTCGCCGCGTAGATTATTTAGGCGACGACCTTAAACCGTCGCTTACGCAAAAGGCCTTTGAAAGCGTGCGCAAACGCCGCCCCGACGAACTCAACGCAACCAAAGGTTTTAAGTCCGAAAACGAGCCGTACGCCGTAAACTATTCCGAAATATTGTCTTTTATACGCAAAATCGAGCAAAAATCGCCAAATCTGAAGGACGATAAGGCTCTTGACGAATTAAAAGCCGACGTAAAGAAATTTTCAAACGGGAATTTAAGCGACGCGGAGCGAAAAGGTTTTTCGGATAAATTGTCGGGGCTTATAAAGATAATGGCAAAATACGACGTTTTATAGTCGTTTTTCAAATAAACGAAGGAGCAAAAATACGGATAAGCAAACTATGGAATTTTTAATGCAAAAGACTAACGAACTTATAAATTCGGGTAAAGAAATCAAAAACTCCGCCGACGAAAAAGTTTCGTCGGCGGAGTTCGTTTATTATTAAGTTCGTTTGATTTTTTTGACAACCGCGCGGATAATCGCTATTAAAACGCAGACTTCGCTTGCCACGCAAAGCACGATAAATACTACGTTCCAGTCGCTTAAATCGGCGATCAGCCCCAGACCGTAATCGCTCAGAGCCGAGCCGATATAACAAAATCCGTTTAATACGCCCGCCGCCATACCCGAATTCAGTTCGGCTTTATGATAGAGCGGGAACATACTCGTAACGGCGTTGTTTATTGCGGAAGTCGAAAGCGATACGAGCGACAGACACAATATCATGACCGCCGCGCTGAGATTCGCGAACAACATTACCGCGCCCATCAGAATACCTATGAACGCAAAGGCAAGCGCGCACAAATTGACCGTATCCGGAAATTTTTTATTAAGTCTTACCGCAACCGCAGTGCCGAAAAGCGCAAGCATAGGCAAAAACAAAGTGAGCAATATGCTTAAATAACTCGGCATTTCGTAAGTATCTTCCAGTATTTTTGGAATCCAGGTAGTCAACCCGTCTTTCACGAGGTTCGTAACGACGGCGAAAAACGCAAGAATGACAAGCGATACCATCAACGGATGGGCGATTTTCTTCCTTTCGGTCGGGGCTTTCATCGCCTGCGGATCGATAAGCGTCTTTTCTTCTTTATCCTCTTTGCCTTTACCGACGAGTTTCGGATAGGCAAAGTTCCACACGAGCGCAAGTACCGGCAAACAGATTATAGCCGTTAAAAATGCGTATTTATAACTTACGTCGGCGCCTACCCCTGCGTTAAAAGCGGCTGATATGCCGTAAGTGATGAAGGTTCCTACGGCGACGGAAGTCCCCATTACTACTACCGCGCGCGGACAATAATCGTCCGAAAGAGTTTCGGACAAAAGGCGTACGAGAGTCGGCCAGAGTACCGAAAGCGTCGCTCCGTTTATAAACCACACATATTTGAGTACGGCAAATTCGTTACAAAACGCCATTACGGCGTTACAACAAGCCGAGATTAAAAGCGATCCGAAAACGACGAACCGCATATTGTATTTTTTGCATAACAGCCCGTTGACGACCTGCCCTGCGCCGTAGGCTATAAAAAAACACGTTCCTACAAGCCCCGCGGTCGCTTTGTCTATCGCAAAATAAGACATTATGATCGACTTGTTCGCATTATAGCAATATTTGCCGAGATAACTCGCGGTGTATATCGCCCAGCAAAGCGCGACCAAAAGCCACTGACGTCTGTCGGCGGGGTTTTTTATATTTTTATTCGTCATTTATTACTTTCTTCCGAAAAACGCCTTTCTGTAATCTTCCGCCGTCTTTTCTATCTTCGACATTGCTTTGGCATCGGTCTTTTTGATTACGTCTTCTATCTTACCCGCCACTCCCTTTCTTAAAGATTGAATTTCCGGTTCGAAATTATCCGTTAAAAACCTTGCGTAGCGAACGAGTCTGAACGGCCCGTAAACGCGGTATTCGTTGCCGACTTTTTCGACGGCGACCGAATTGAAATTCATTACCGCTTCTTTTACCTTGCTTACGTCTTCGGCGAAAGCGTAAGTGAAGAATTTATCGAAGAGTTCGGAAACCACGTTATGGCAGTCCGACGCGCCTACTATCGGAATTTTTACGCCTTCGGCGCGGAGTTCGTTATACATGGCGGTCTGCAAGTTTACGCCGTTGCCCGTTTTATCGTCGTCGTCTACCACTTCAAACGCGTCGAAAATCCCGTTTTTAAGCAAAAATTCGAGCATGGGGGTCTGCATATTATATTCGCCGTACGCGTCCCAGTAAGGATGGCACAAAACGCTTACGCCGCCGAATTCTCTGATTTTATTCGAAACCCAATAGCGGAACGCAAACTCCTTTTCGTCTATATCGTCGGGCAGATTATATTGTTTTTTGAGTTCTTCGGCTTTAGAGGTAACTTCGGCGAAAACCCCGTCCGGGTCGGCGTTGATTATCTCGTTTACACTCGCGTTTGCGCCGAAATTGATTATATGGAAGAAACCCATTCCGCGGTTATGCACTTCTTCGCCGGGGTACGCTTTGAAGTATGTTGCGACTTTATCCATTTTTTTCGCAATTTCCGCCGAACCTTTATATTTGTGGTGGTCGGTTATCGCGATATAGTCGTAGCCCCTTTCGTAATACGCCGCAACGACTTCGGCAGGAGTGAAAAGTCCGTCCGATTCCGTGGAATGCATGTGCGTATCGCCCTTATAAGGGTTGAGTTTATACAGATCTTCTCCAAGCGAATAAATTTCGAACGTAAGTTTTCTCGCGCCCGTATCTACGTACACTCTGTGCCTTTGTTCGCCCTTAGGGGTAAACTTGAATTCGGCTTTGCCGCCTTTTACGGCTACGTCGCTGAGAGCGTACCTCTTATCTTCGTCGATAAAATATTTGTCGCAATGCGGAAGATTGTAAAGTTCCATAGACTGCACGGCGACTTTGACTTTCCTTTTACCTTTAAGGTCGTCGCCGCTTATAACGAGCGCGCTTTCTTTATCGGACGGAATCACTCTCGGAAACAACTGTAACATAGTGGGTATATCCTCGTTTATTTTTTCTATATAATAGCACGAACCGCGTTAAAAATCAACGCGATTCGTTATTATTCTTGTCTGGCATACGATTTTTACGATTAAATTAACACAAAACGCGACTTAATACTTTTCTACCGCAGAAAGCATTTCGTCGTATCGTTTTTCCATGTCGGAAACGAGTTTGAATTGCGAACGCGTTCTGTCTATATTCTGACCTTCCCTCGTCTTGCGGAAATACACGTCGCCGTCAAGATAGTCGGTCAAAAATCTTATTCCGCACTCGTAGGTCATCAAAATCGCGCCCATAGGCAGATTCTTCCTTTCTATATCGGTAATCGTATCGCCGAAAACGCTTAAATATCCCTTGGTATAGGTTTCGAAAAGCGGCATATTGAAGATAACTTTTTCGGTTTCGGGGGTATCTTCAAGGCATGGGTTACAACCGAAACGAATGGAATCGCCGAAGTCGTAGCAGATACTGCCCGGCATCATGGTATCGAGATCGATGACCGAAACGGCTTTATCCGTGCGGGTATCGATCAGGACGTTGTTGAGTTTGGTGTCGTTATGAGTAACTCTCGACGGCATTTTGCCGCTTGCGAGCAAATCTACGATCGTATGCGTAATTTTTTCACGTTCGAGCGCGAATCCGATTTCTTTTTTAACGTCCTTAGCCCTGTTGAATTTATCCGCTTCGAGTGACCTTCTGAAGTTATCGAATCTCTTTACGGTGTTATGAAAATCGGGCAGAACTTCGAAGAGTTTACTGCTGTCGAATCTGTCGAGAAGCATCGCGAACTTACCGAACGCTACCGCGCTCTCGTAAAAATGTTCGGGTTTTTCGACCACGTCGTACCCTTTGGCGTTCTCTATAAAGACGTAAACGCGGTAGCAATCGCCCTCTTCCGTTCTGAAATAAGTTCCGCCGTTTTTCGTCGGTACGAGCGTAAGGCTTTCTCTGTCCGGATCTCCGCCCCTTTTCATAATTTCGGCGCGGTTGAACTCGGTAACGAGTTCAATGTTATTCATAAGCCCGTCGACGTTTTTGAAAAGGTTCGTGTTTATTCTCTGAACGATATATCTTACGCGTCTGCCGCCTTCGTTATACACCGCGACGTAGGTTCTGTTGATAAGTCCGTTGCCGTAAGGTTCGCACGAAACGAATTCGCCGTCAATAGCGAAATTAAATAAAATATCCGAAAACTCCATTGTAAAAACTCCTTATCGTCGGAAGTGCAGCCCGACGACTAATATTTTATCCTTTGCCAAGCGATTAGTCAATGCTTATAACGCGATTTTTTCTTTTGCGAAATTTAGTATAAAATCTACATAATAATCACGCTTTTCGCGATACTTATCGTATGATTATCGGCAAGGACTTATTAAAAAACGAAAAAATATTGAAGGCTTTGCTTTGCAGCGACGACGTGATATTTTTCGAATTTACCGCCGGAAGCAAAAACGCTCTCGCGGTATACGTGGATTCTATTACCGACAAAGAAACTCTCGGGCTGCAAGTTATATTCCCGCTGAAAAACGCGAACGTAAGTCAGAGCGTTAAAAAACTTGCGAAAACGATCACGTGCGCAAACGTAAAAACCGTAACCGAAATTAAAGAAGCGGCGAACGAGGTGCTAAACGGCTCGACCGTTATTTTAATAGACGGCAAAGCGGGCGGATTCGCGGCAGACGTAAAAAAATTCGACGTACGCGCCATTGCCGAGCCACCGACGGAACTTGCCATAAGAGGTCCGCGAAACGGTTTTATAGAGTCGATCAAGACGAATTTAAGCCTCGTAAGGCGGTATCTTAAAACGACCGCTCTTAAAATAGAAACGACTGAAATCGGCAAATACTCTTCGACTACGGTGGCTATTATGTCTATCGACGGCATAACCGATCCGTCGCTGGTAAAAAAAATCAAAAATAAACTCGAAAACGTTAAAATCGACGGTATACCCGACAGTTCTTACGTTTCTAAAATATTGTACGAACGCAAAAATTCGCTCTTCAAGC
>ERZ1034687.1537-NODE-1537-length-11741-cov-9.726425_pt1 | contig 11741 bp, 8 predicted proteins | sample MGYA00520704_ERZ1034687 | MGnify/ENA primary metagenome ERZ1034687 (study PRJEB33766, sample SAMN09781762) | gut metagenome | biome: gut microbiome | host: Homo sapiens | place: Madagascar | study: EMG produced TPA metagenomics assembly of the PRJNA485056 data...
ATATGATAGAGGTGGGCAGTTTATGGAAGATCTTATTACAGGTAATCCATTAGAGTTCGGTAAGAGATGGTTAGGATTAGCAGGGGTAGAAGATCTTATAAGTGATATTATAGAGTATCAGGAAACTCATGCATCATTTATACCATTATTAATGAACAATTGTGGAAACAAAATGATTAAACCAGTTTCTTTCTTAGCAGAAGGAGAACTTATTAAACCGATCAGCATTTATACAGAAGAAGATGAAAAGAGTATTACTGCAAGTTTATCAGAGTTGAAAGGAAGATAATATTATGAGTTACGAGGACGCTTTAAAAATAGCAAAAACTATGAAAAGAAATTATATTTTTGTAACTCCAACCCGTATGTACGGGTTGGATATTGAAAAAGGAGCATTGAGTATTATTGATATAGAAAGTGATATCCAAATCCCATTTGCAGGAGAAGTTTCCTCTATATTAAATGAGAAGAAAAAAGAATCATACTTGAAAAAGAATATTTCTACATTTCTTAATGAGTATAAACAGCTTACAGATGATATGTATCTAAATTTCTGGGATGAGCCAAAAGTAATGGGTATGATTATGTCTGCATATAACAGCCTTAATATATTACTTAACGGAAGATTTGCTAGGTTGATATATTCAATTGATAACTTAGAGAAAAATGAAGAGTTTATGAAAAATACTTATGGAATAAAAACAGATGACGGGTATAGAAAATATATATTTGAGAATTATTATTTAGATTGCTTCTCTAAAGTACATTGTATATCTAAATCTGATAGAGTAGCTTTAAATGTTTATGATGTAGATCCATATTCTTTAGTATATGAATTCTTCATAGATAAGAAAAAATATGTGGTGAAAGAATACTTTAGAGTAAGGAAACTCCATCATTATACGAGAGTAGATATTGGTGAGTAGTGTAAACACTACTCACCCTTTATATCGGAAACATTAGAGTAATTTAAAAGGAGGTTATTAGAGTGGCAGATAATAAAAAAAGCAATAACAATTCTGTTAGACAGAACATAAATCTTACTCAAGGAATGAACTCCTTGAGACGGCAAATGAAAGGTATCTATAAAGATACATATAGCACTAATCCTAATGTGAAGGATGGTATTGAGAGACTTTCAAACAATATTGAAGATAGAATTAATAATGTGATTGATCGAAATACTAGCGCTGATGTGGCTAATCTTTCTAGGCTTTATTCAATTGCAAAATTAAGAGGGTCTATGGATGGACAAATGCAGCATAATATTGAAGACTTCTTCAACGATCCTGCACTATCCCAACAGCTGATGGACTCTTATATGCAAAATAAATGGATTGTGGAGTTAGATAATGAGATCGATGTAGTTTGTAAGTATATGCCTAAATTGATGGAGTGTGTTAACGCTATCAAGGATAGTATGCTTACAGCTGATAACTTTGAGAAAGATTATCTTACTTTCCATACTAAAGATTTAACTTCTTCTGAATTACCAGCATTTAATGCTAAAATTGCTAATATTATGAAAAAATATAAAATTTATACCAAAGCCGATTTATGGGCTAAGAATACTATTATGTACGGAGAACAAATTGTGTATAGAGTTCCTTATAAAAAAGCATTATCTATTCTTCTGAACAATAAAGCTAAGTATCCAACTAGTTATCATGAAGGAGTAGAAGTTTCGCTATTAGAGTCTGGCAATATTCCAAAGAAAATGGCTAATGACCCAAATGTTAAGATATTTGCTGAATCTTTTGCTAATAATCCAGAATTAAAAGACTGTAATATTAAACTTGAAATATGTACAGACAGTATTTTAGCATCTGCAGTGAATGAATCTACAAAAATGAGAAAAGCTATTGCAATTGCAGAACAAACTTCTGTACAAGAAGCATATAAATTTCTTAATGAGGCATCTTCATTTAATCCAGATCAAACAAGATCAATATTTGAGATGCCTAAAAAGAATAATAAAAAAGAATCTACATCTTCTGAGGGATTAATTAATTCACAAGAATATATAAGTCCTGATGATATGAAAGTTCCGGGATGTTTGGTTAAGGATCTGAAACGATCTAATATCATTCTTCTTTTTATGGACGATATTTGCTTAGGATACTACTATATAGAATTCTTTTCTAAAGAGGATGAAAGTACATTAACTTCGTCTATCTTTACTAATAATTCCTTTAAAACCAATCCTTCTTATGCAACTGGATCAAGAGTGCAAGATATGCAGAATCAAGTTAAATCTGTAGATAATCTGCTTAAGTATTTAGCTTATTCTATTGCAACCAATCTTGACCAAAAATTTATTAATAATAATACAGATATTAGAGATGAGATTTATGCAGTATTAAAATATAATGAGGTTCTTAATGCTGCTACTCTTGATAGAATCAGAGTAACCTATATTGCTCCAGATGACATTCAGCACTTTATGCTAGAAGAAGATCCTGAAACTCATAGAGGATTATCAAAACTTTTATACTCCCTTATTCCAGCTAAGTTATGGGCTTGCTTAACAATTGCAGATACTATTGCGATGCTTACTAGGGGACAAGATCATAGAGTATATTATGTTCGCCAGAATGTAGAACAGAATATTGCCCAAACATTAATCAATGTGATCAATCAGATCAAGAAGCAAAACTTCAATATTATGCAGATTGAAAGTATGAATTCTATCTTGGGTATCATTGGTAAGTATAATGATTTTGTTGTTCCTGTTGGACCTAGTGGAGATTATCCTGTGCAGATGGAAGTTATGCAAGGGCAAGATATCAATCCTCAATCTGATTTTTTAGAGAAATTAGAGGAGCAAACTATTAATGCTACTGGATTTCCTATAGAGTATATTAACTCTAGAAATACTGTAGATTTTGCTTCTCAGTTAACTATGACAAATACAAAAGTTATGAGAATGATCTTTAAATGCCAGGCTAAGTTCGAAAAAGATATGGGTGAACTTATGACTGTATTATATAATAATGAAGATGGAGAAGACGATAAGAATAAGAAATATGTTCAAGTAGAATGTGTTCTTCCTTCTCCTATTACATTAACTATTAATAACTTAAGCCAGTTAATAGAGATCATTTCTCAGCAAGCTGATCAGTTCTCTCAGTTAGAGTATCCTGACGAAAATGATGAGAATGTAAACCTTAAAAGAAATATTTATAAGCAGAAATATATTAAATATAAATTAGGCACTTATGTAAAACAGAATGAATTAGAGATTATTAAATCTCAAGCAGATTTCGATTTCAATCTTCAGCAGAAACCTAAAGAAGATGAAAATAGTGGAGGAAGTTATTAAAAAAGAATATCCCGTAGAGAGAATTCTCTCTACGGGATATTTATTATTTACTGGGCACATAATTATCAATATCACTACCATTTCTGGTTGCGGTATATTGATATCCTTGTACTTGGTTATATTTGGTTGCATCAATAATAACTTTTCCATCTTTATCGACTTTCGATGTAGATCCATCTCCATCATAAGTCTCAGAAGAGTTAAGATGAATAACCCTATCAACTTTAACATTATCAACAGTAGTTGCACCTTCAATAGTACCAGTTTTAAATACTGCGTTATCAAGGCTCATGCTGTCATGTTTGTTGTAAACTTTAGCAACTGCAGTACTATCTCCAACAGCCTCATTGGTGTAAGAAAGAACTTCAAGAGCGCGTCTATCAACATCCGGACCATCCAGAACGAAGCACTGGAACGTAACATCGATATCTTTCTTATCAATTTCACCTTTAGAAGTGTTATAGATATTAGTTTTTGCAGAGTTCGGCCAAGCATTACATAACAGGTAAGCTTTTTCAAGCTGAAGCATAGTGTTATCAAGAACAACGTATAACAATGTAAATACTTCGTTCTCAAATCCACCATAGATCACACCATTCTTGATTAAGCCGTGGTAGGTCTTAGCCTGAGTTCTCGGGTCTTTAATACCCTCAAGATAGTATCTGATAAAGTTAGTGATAGCACTACCAGATTTCTCGGTAAAGGACATGGTAACCTCAGCTGCAGACTGTTTAGTTACTTTTCCAATCACATTCATAGTAGAAATACCATCAGTAACTTCCAGAGGATCAGTATTAATATCCTCAATGCCGTCAAGTCCTTTAAACTCATACTCGAGAATATATTTAAAGGTTTCTGCCATTTTCTTTACGTCATCATCCTTTTGTGCCATAGATTCAATCCATTTTGGCATAGAGATAACGTACAGATGAGCATAACCAGATTCATACAGGTTAAACTGAGCAGCATTGGTAAAGTCAGTAACTCCACGCATACATGCAAAATTTGCTGTAGAGAGAGCTTTCTTAGTATAACGTACCATTTATTTTACCTCCTCTACTTTATACATACGGGTTAGAAATTTCAGTTGCACTTGTATCAGCAGAAGCTTCAGTAGCCTGGTCAACTCCAAGAGTATACAGGTTGAAGATTTCAGACTGTACAAAATCTTTGTGTTTGAATTTAAGATCTGCTTCGAAGATCTTATTGGCTTTCATAATATCATCCTGAATATATACAAATTCAAGAGACTCAAACCAATCATTATATTTGCTAATGATAGCAGTTACGTTATTCTTATACTCTGTAAGATCGTTAGAAGAAATAAAGCTGTACCGGAATGCCGGGCACTGCCGTCTGCAATCTTTAACGATGTACTGAATAGCAATAACGTTATTAACATAGGACAGCTGAGTATATGCCTCTTGAGCAGTATATTCAGTCTCCATAGTAAGAGTACCTTGCAGAATAGAAGCATAGTTCAGCCTAACCTCATCACACAAGGTCTTCTGGTTTACATCAGGAGTAATCTTCGGAGTCCAGTTAATAGTTCCTTCAATAGCTTCAGGGATAACAAAGTTATGAAGAATACCACAATACGGAGCATTTGTTTTATTTACAAGCTGAGAAACAATCATTCTTGCCATAGAATAGCAAATGGTTACATGAGTGTTCTTAAGGGTGAACGGATTACGGATATCATAAGACTGTCCATACCAGTTACAGAAGAAACTTCTCGGCATCTCATACATCTTGTTGGTTGCATTCTCGAAAGTCTCAATTTCTGTTCCTAAATCTCCAAAGAAGACGAAATCTTTTCTGAAGTTAGCTAACCGAACAATATCTTTCTTAATAGCATATGGATAGTTAGCATCTACACATGCATCAATCTGATACATATCCAGATTGTAAATATCGGGATCAAAATCACCAGTGAAGAACTTATGTAATGCTTCCTCATACTCATCTGTCTCGATCGGGCAATCACCGAATGCACCATTATTACCAGACTGAAGAGCAAATCCGATAGTATCACTGATATCCTCACCTGTATCATCCAGAGATAAACCAGTTTTTGTGGTTCCTTTGTTAGACTTAGCAAAGAGAACGTCAGAAGCAAACAGCTCATCAATGGAAATACCAGAAATCTCTGATAATTTATCATAGAATGCTTCTACAGCATTTTCGATAGATTTAGCTTTACACTGAATCATATCACTGCAAGCAATTCCGATATCCATAGACTTCTGTAAGTATAATACTCCAGGAGCCATAGCAAAGTAAACCTGCTCAGCATCTAAATCTTTAGATCCTAAGTATTTTAATCTATACAGCATATATTTCTGGTTCTTACTAACAGAATAAACTGGCTCAATACCAAATCTCTTAGTAGTCTCACCACGACCGTTATCAGTAATAACAAATAACGGATATGCAAATTTTTGCTCATCATCATTTTCTACGAAACAATCAAGAGCAGCATCAACTACGTCATCCATAGTTTTAGCTTTCGGAACAGTAACAAGCTCATGTCTGATACTTGCTACTTTAACCATAACTTTTTCATTATTATCTCCTGCATCAGTAGTCTCTTTTCCGGTAGTGGGATCGAGATATAACGGATTGCCAAGAGAATCAGTTTTCTGAACTTCGTTTGCGGAAACATTAGCAACTACGATAATGTTTCCAAGAGTTGCATCATCTGCAACTATTCTTTTGATTAAAAGTTCTCCACCAGCATTAATGATATTGGCAGCCTGAATACCAGCCTGACCATATTTATCCACGTCGATATAGTAACCAAATAATTTATAAAACTCATCGCCATATACCCGCATGAGTTCCTCAGGACCACGCTCGAAAGCAGCCGCGTGTAACATAAGAGGACGCGGAGCTAAATCTACAACAGTGGGGGCCTGAATACCAGAATGGTCATACCATCTATCAATTGTACCCGGATACTGCATATTGGTTCCTCCTTATAATATATTTTAATACAATATTATTCATTGTAATTAATGATATGTTTATTAATATACACTATGCAGATCAGCCTGTAAGGACCCTTTCAAGAGGTGTATCGCTGTTATTTTTATTCATAATAGCTCCAATCATAGCCTGATCAAAATTCTCTGAAGTTAATGATGTAAAAGGACTTACTAACTTAGGAATATCTTTAACTGAGATAGGTACATATGAGCAAGGATCTTTATCTAACGCTTTACCCATTCTAAAAGGTTTATTAATATCTACTGGGTCTCTACATAATTCAGATATCAATAAGCCAAAATCAGATGCTGGTAAACCATAGCTAGCTCCATTTATAGTCATAGAATCTATAAAAGGTTTCCATAAATCGTGATAAGAAATTGATTTTGGGATATCTCCAGCTTTAACAAATACCCTAAAGAAGTCTTCTACATTAGTAATATCTTGAGGTACTTTTGTAGATACGATAATCTGATCTTCGTTATTATTAGCATAGTATAATACAAGAAAATCAGCTACATAATTTTCTGTAAGCTTAAAGTTTTTAACTTTCTCCGTTCTTCCAGGTTTAGTGATAAATCTAGAAGGAAAATAAAAAGGTTTTAAATGTTTAGTAATATCTGTCTCTTTAGGATATAAAATAGATTGGTTAATAATGCCAATCAATTCAATAAATTCTCCTTCAATGACAGCTATTTTTTTCTCAAAATAAGAATCTGGAATAAAGAGAATAAACTCTCCTTCTCCAGTATAGTAAACAGCTTCATCTTGAATTTTTAAATATGATGGTAACGACATAGGATTCCTCCTTTCTCTTATTATGGTGTTTTTACTGTAAAATATGGTAGTCTGGATTATCCAGACTACCATATTTATATTACAATAATTTATGAAACTACATACTCCATAAGCAGCCAATCACCCCAGGTAACAGCGCCAGTAGAAGCATTTCTAGTTCCTCTACGCACATATTGTTTTAAGTTTCCAGATGCACCTTCCGGATAAATAGTCTGCACTACAGTAGTTGTAGATCTGACTACATGGCCAAGATAACCAAGTGTAGCCTCAGGAGCATTGGTTGCACCTTTAGCTGCATAGTAATATCCAGGATTAGAAGCAGTATCCCAGTTTGTTACTAGTGTCGGAGAAGAAGCTACAGCTCCAACAGCAGAAGCGGAGTGAGTATGAGTACTATCAGCTTTAGCTGCTAATTTAGTATTCATCTCAGATTCAGTATAATATCTATCATCATGAGTATGACCACTTGCAGCAGCACCAATTGAAGATGGAGTGATATTAATAGATTTAGCAGCACTACCATCATAAGTAGTTGCAGTACCACCATTTAATTGAATAGAAATACTATTAGGGTTCTTTAAACTTGCTGGGAAGTCACTAATTTTAGATTTGGTAATACTCGGAATATCAGCAGATACTAATGCTCTGAAAGAAGCAGCACCATTTGAACCATTCGGAGCAGCAAGTACAGTATTACCCGTTCTGGATACTCCACTATCATAATACTGAGAGTGAGTATGACCACTTGCAGCTTTTCCATCAACTAAAGCTTTAAGTGCCTTACCTTGTGCAGCTGATAAAGAATCAGTAGTAGAATCAGAAGTAAGATTGTTTTGAATACCTCTCCAAGTGTTAGTATCTGTAAATTTCATTTCAGACCAAGCACTCCAGGTACCACCACTACAATATCTAATATATGATTTACTATTTTTGGAATCAAAGCATATCTGAGTATAATAAGTTCCACTAGCATTATGTGTTACAATTAATCCAAATGCATCTACAGAAGTAGGTTTATTTTTAATAGTATTGCTTCCAGCTCCTGAATACATACCGGGAGTTGTAATACTATTCAGATCTCCAGCAGTAGAAATTTCTAAATTTTCAGCTTTAGCTGCTAATTTAGTATTCATCTCAGATTCAGTATAATATCTGTCATCATGAGTATGACCACTTGCAGAAGCACCTACACTTGCAGCTGTGATATTAATGGATTTTGCAGCACTACCATCATAAGTAGTTGCAGTACCACCATTTAATTGAATAGAAATACTATTCGGGTTCTTAATAGAACTCGGGAAATCAGTAATCTGTGATTTAGTATGTGTATGAGATGCTGCAGCAGCACCAATACCAGACGGAGTAATACTTATAGTCTTAGCAGTAGAACCATCATAAGTAAATTGATTAGTACCTTCAGTAGTACCACCATTTAATCTAATAATTACAGATGTAGGGTTCTTAAGAGAACCCGGGAAATCTGTAATTTGAGCTTTAGTATGGGTATGAGTAGACGGAGTAAATGTAGACGGTTTTCCGGTAACTCCACTCCACGGTACACTTGTAGCAGATCCTGCAGTGTATGGTGTAAATGCTTCCGATGCTTTATCGGTTCCAAGTTTACTATCATCAGAAACAAAGTACATAAGGCCTGTATTATTTTCTTTTACAGTATCTCCATTCTGTACATCATTCTTAGTTAATTTAAGTCTTGCAGCAGAATCGGCTACAGGATATAATCTTTCTAATGCACCAGCCGGTAATCTTGCAATATCGATGGTACCGGTAAGTTTAGAAGCGTCTAATGATGCAATATCTGCAGACCCATGAGTATGACTACTTGCAGCAGCACCGATAGCACTCGGAGTAATATTGATAGATTTAGCTGTAGAACCATCATAAGTAGTTGCAGTACCACCATTTAATTGAATAGAAATACTATTAGGGTTCTTTAAACTTGCCGGGAAATCAGTAATCTGTGATTTAGTATGGGTATGAGAAGATGTAGCAGCACCAATTGAGGATGGAGTGATATTAATAGATTTAGCAGCACTACCATCGTAAGTGAACAGATTAGTACCTTCAGTAGTACCACCATTAAGTTTAATAGTAATTGTTGTTGGGTTCTTTAATGTAGTAGGAATAGTCGGGAAATCAGTGATCTCACTCTTAGTGTGCTTATGACCAAGTTTAGAATATGCATTATCATGATTATGCCCACTCGTAGCAGCACCTACACTTGCAGCTGTGATGTTAATTTTCTTAGCAGCGCTACCATCATAAGTAAACTGGTTAGTGTCTTCAGTAGTACCACCATTTAATTGAATAATAACTGTATTCGGGTTCTTAATAGAACTCGGGAAATCGGTAATATTTGCTACAGTATGAGTATGACCAAGTTTAGAATATGCACTATCATGATTATGCCCACTCGTAGCAGCACCAATACCAGAAGGAGTAATGTTAATAGTTTTAGCACTACTACCATCATAAGTAAACTGGTTAGTCCCCTCAGTAGTACCACCATTTAATTGAATTTTTACAGAAGTCGGGTTCTTTAAACTTGTCGGGAAATCAGTAATCTGTGATTTAGTATGTGTATGGGATGCATTAGCTTTAGCATTCCATGTATTAATTTGAGTATCAGTTACCAATCTATGATCAGCATCTTGTTCTACTCTACTACCAAGCCATTTTACATTATTAATAGCCATATTTTTATACCAACCTTTCTTTAGTTATAATATTATGTATTATTTGACATACATGATGTTGTTCCACTCCTGCCAGTCAACTGTAGTAGGATTGCCATTTGAATCAACATCAGTAATCATACCATATCTAATATATTTAAGAATTTCATCTGGCCTAGAAATAGCTCCTTTTGTATTGATAGCATCAACATATACAGTTTGTTCAATAAAATATAAGCCAACAATTACTTGACCAGCATAACAGTAGTTAGGAGAAGTTGCATCATCAGGAGTATTGACGGCACTAAACTTTGATAAATAATATCCATTTGTTAATGCTTTATTCCAATCAGTAACTTCAATAGTTTTAGAAGAAATAGCTCCAATATCTGAGAAGCTATGAGTATGGTCTTTATTAGCAGCACCAATACCAACAGGTGTAATATCTATGGCTTTAGCGGTACTACCATCATAAGTGAACATGTCTACGCCCTCTGCAACTCCACCATTAAGTTTAACAGTTACAGAATTCGGGTTCTTTAAACTTGCTGGGAAATCAGTAATCTGTGATTTAGTATGGGTATGAGAAGCTTCAGCTTTTCCATTCCATGCAGCAATCTGAATATCAGTGACTAATCTATTAGATTCGTCTTGCAGAATTCGACTACCAGGCCATTTTACATAATTCTTTGCAGGCATTTTTATCAACCTCCATAATATTTAATGATTTTCATATCATTAATATAATGTGATTAAGACTTCTTATAAGCATAAAATTCAAGAGTATTATTATCGTCAGTATCAAAATATAATTTACCCAACTCCTCCCAATCTCCACCAAGAGAAGAAGCTACAGTAGATACATTATAGAATTCTGTAACAATCACAGTGCCAGAAGGAATAGTATTTTTTCCTCCACCAGCATTTCTGAAATATGCATAGAGAGGAGTATCTACACCACCAATATTAAAAGATATTTTTCCAATTGGTTCCCATACATACAATGTATCTTCCAAAGTATCTAAATTTGATAGTGTACTTAAAAAGAGTATTTTAATCATTTTAAGAGGGATCTGGTTTTGAATTACCAAGTTCTCCATTTTCAATTAGTGATTCTAAATCTTTATTACCTCTACATTTTACTATTACATTTTTTGCATGAGTATCATAAAATAGTTTATCACCCATTTTTCTCCTCCTATTCCATTCTGACAAAAGTGTGTTTAATTAAAACAGTCTCGTATTCTGTGTTGTATACATTAGTATCTCCCACATATTTCCATGTACCAGGAAGATTATCTTTAGGGTTAAAATTGTCATCTATGGTTTCATATATAGTTCCAACTTTGAAAATCTTATCCATCTGCTTATTATCAGCTGCATTAGGATCGTCGAAATTTGGAGGGTCTTCATGGAAATGATGATAATAATCAATATACATCATAATCTGATCATATAATTGGTCAGAATATTCTTTTGCTGATGTAGCATTATTATTGATTACACTATCTATTCTTTTTATATTAGTATCTACTTTTGTATCTATATCTTTGATAGATGTATCTATACCATCTAACCTTCCATCTTGTTCTTTATTTTTTTTTGTGTTAGCATCTATAAGTTTTTTATTACCAGCAATATCAGAAGTATTTTTATCTACTTTCTTATCTAATTCAGAAGAGAAATTTTGTAGATTTTTTATTTGTTGTTCTGTTTTTTCTACTCTTTCCACAGTAGTGTTTAAAATATTCTCTATATCAACAACTTTTTCTATTAAATTTCCTAATCTCTTTTTAGTATTCTCATGATCGTTAAAAAGATTTTCTAATTTAACCTTTATCTCATCATTTCCAGTATCCAAATTATCAATCTTCTTTTGGAGGTCTTTACTTATTTTATTTATTTCGCTTTCTAATAATTCTTTTAAAGCAGTAATTTTA
>ERZ1034687.1553-NODE-1553-length-11645-cov-11.068507_pt1 | contig 11645 bp, 9 predicted proteins | sample MGYA00520704_ERZ1034687 | MGnify/ENA primary metagenome ERZ1034687 (study PRJEB33766, sample SAMN09781762) | gut metagenome | biome: gut microbiome | host: Homo sapiens | place: Madagascar | study: EMG produced TPA metagenomics assembly of the PRJNA485056 data...
ATGGTGATGGCATTGGTGTTGTCGATGCCCATGGCTATCATCGTGAAGGAGATGAACAGGCAGATGATGAGATAGGTGGTGAGGAAGGCGAGCAGCGTAACCCGCTTCTGCATCGGAACGTTCACGCCATCAATCTTCAATGGAAGTACGGCGTTAGGGTGCAGAATCTGTCGGAATTCATTCTTCACCATTCTCACCAGCATCACGCCGCGGATGCATTTCAAACCTCCACTCGTACTGCCCGAGCAGGCCCCGAAGAACATGCAGGCTGCCAATACCACCCAGGTAACGTGAGGCCATGTGGCAGCATCATCATTGAAAAGACCGGTCGTGGTGATGAACGAGACCACTTGGAAAAGACCACATCGGAAGGCACGCTCCAAGTCGTAATGGCGCATCGTCATCAGCTCCATCATGATGAAAGCCGTGAAGACGACAACGAGGAAGATATAGAACTTAAACTCGGAGTTCTTGAAGAGATTCTTGATATTCAACTTGATGACTGCTGCATAGAGCAGAGTGAAATTGATGCCCGAAAGGAAGGTGAACAGTGTACAGATGTACTCCAAGGTAGGGGAGTGGAAAAACTCCGTACTCGTATTGTGAGTGGCGAAACCACCTGTGGCAGTGGTCGTCATCGCATAGTTGAAACTGTCGAAGACATTCATGCCACCGAAATAATAGCTCACGATGCAAGCTATGGTGAGTACGATGTAGATACTCCATATCCACTTGGCACTGGTGGAAAGGCGAGGATGCAACTTGGTCTTGATAGGACCAGTCGCCTCGGCGGCAAACACCTTGATCTGTCCTCCCACAAGCGATGGCAACAAGGCGATGGTGAAGAACACTATACCCAATCCACCTATCCACTGCGTCAAAGAACGCCAGAAAAGCAATCCATGTGGCAGCACCTCCACATTATCTATAATAGTGGCTCCCGTGGTCGTGAATCCCGACATCGTCTCAAAGTAGGCATCCGTGAAACTATGGATGTATCCACTGATCAAGAATGGGAACGTGCCAAAGAAACTGAAGACAATCCATGCCAATGACACCACGAGATAGGCATCTCGGCGAGACATGGAGTTGTCGGCGTTGTGACCTCTCCATTTCAGGGCAAGTCCTGCCCCGATGGTGATGAATATGGTGACCAAAAATGCAAAGACATCGTCTTCCTGGTAGCCTATGGAAACACCCAAAGATACCATCAGAAGCACTGCTTCGAGAAAAAGCAGCTGTCCAAGTACCTTGCATATCAGTTGATGATTGATCATATAAAATATTTCTCTATTTTCTTCATGTTGATATTGTGGCAGAATACCATGACGGAATCGCCTGGCTCTATCTGGGTGTTACCTGACACCAGCATTCCTTCGTTCTTTCTGACCAGTCCACCGATGGTCACACCGATAGGAAGGCCTAGGTCTTTCACAGGTTTCTTGGTGACCTTCGAACCTTCTTTGGCGATAAACTCGGCTACATCGGCATTGGCGTTCATGAGGAATCTCACGTTCATCACGTCGGCATCCAGCATCATCTGGTAGATGTAGCTGGCAGCTATCGCCTTCTTGTTGATGATGGTACCGATGTCCAGGCTCTCTGCCATGCTCACGTAATCGACATTCTCGACCACGGCGACGGTCTTTCTCACACCCAGTCGCTTGGCGGTGAGACAGGCGAGGATATTGGTCTCGGCATTGCCTGTCAGGGCCACGAAAGCCTGAGTACTTCGGATGCCTTCCTCGTTGAGCAATGGGATGTCGCGTCCATCACCATGGATGATAAGGGCTTTGGTGTCATCAAGGATGTCGTTGAGATACTCGCAGCGGTTCTCGTCGATTTCGATGATTTTGCACTCCATGTATTCTGGCATTTTCTTCACCGCTCTCACGGCAGTGCGACCGCCACCCATGATCATCACGTTCTTCACATCTACATAATGTTCCTTTCCCACAATCTTGCGGATGTAAGGGATATAGTTGCGAGTGGTCATGAAGTAGGCGAGGTCGTAGAGCTTCAACTCGTCGTAACCACCAGGGATGATGGTCTCGCCGCCACGCTTGATGGCTACCACGTGGTAAGGGTCGTTGGGGCCGCTGATGTCCTTGAGTGGCTTGTTGAGTATCTCGCAAGTCTCACGCAACTTGATGCCCAGCATGATGAGCGCACCATCGTGGACATCCCAACGCTGACGCACCCAACTCATCTTCAGTCCGTTGTTGATATCGACGGCAGCCAACATCTCAGGATAGATGAGTTTGTTGATGCCTAGGTCCTTGAAGAACTCCTGGGCTTGTGGGTCCATGTATTCGGGATTATCCACCTTGGCAACCGTTCGCTTGGCTCCCAGCTCATGGGCTAGGATGCAAGCGGTGATGTTCTTGCTCTCAAGGGGAGTCACCGAGATAAACAGGTCGGCGTCGGCTACATTGGCGTCCCGCAGAATCCTCAGACTCGTAGGCTGACCCACCATCGTGAGCAAGTCGTAGTCGGAGCCGATGCTGGCGAGTCGTTCCTCGCTGTCATCTATCAGCGTGATGTCCTCCTTGCTTCGGGAGAGCAATCGCGCCAGGTGGGTACCAATGGCATAAGCGCCTGCAATGATGATTTTCATTTCTATCTTTCTTTAATAGCTTAATCTATACTGAATGTCTTTATACTTCATCGAAAGGTTTCCTTTTCTCTTATTCTCCTAGAATGGACTTTTGGATAGAATTCTTGTCCAAACCGACGATTTCTCTGAGCTCCGATACCTTACCATGCTCGATGAAGTCGTCAGGTATGCCCAGTCTCGTCACTTGTGGATGGTAGCCATGGTCGCTCATCCATTCCAGCACGGCAGAGCCGAAACCGCCCATTCTCACGCCGTCCTCGATGGTGACGATGCGTGAGAATTTCTCTGCCACTTCCTGGAGAATGTTCTCATCAAGTGGCTTGAGGAATCGCATGTCGTAATGGGCAATGCTCAACTTCGCTTCTGACGAATCCTCAGCAGAGCTTGTCAACTCTTCTATCGCCAAGGCTGCATCGTTACCGATAGGACCGAGAGTCAGCACGGCGACATCCTTGCCATCACGCAACTTTCTGCCGGTACCGGTCTTGATCTCTTCCATCTCATTCTTCCAATCTACCAGCACGCCATTGCCTCTAGGATAACGTATCACGTAGCAACCTTGGTCTGGCATTTGGGCGGAATACATCAGATTGCGAAGCTCATGCTCGTTCATCGGTGATGCAATCGTGAGATGCGGAATCGGACGAAGGGCTGCAAGGTCGAACACACCATGATGGGTCGGGCCGTCCTCACCCACCAGTCCTGCACGGTCTAGACAGAGCACTACAGGTAGGTTGAGCAGTGCCATGTCATGTATGATGTTGTCGTAAGCTCTTTGCGCAAACGAACTGTAGATGTTGCAGAAAGGTTGAAGTCCATCTTTTGCCATTCCGCTGGAGAAGGTGACGGCGTGTCCTTCTGCGATACCCACATCGAAAACTCTGTCGGGCATGGCTTTCATCATGATGCTCATTGAACAGCCCGTTGGCATCGCTGGCGTTACACCCACGATGTGAGGATTTTTCTCTGCCAACTCTAGGAGGGTGTTGCCGAAGACATCCTGGAACTTAGGGGGCTGGTTGCTGGAGTCTGCGACGATACGCTCTCCAGTCTCAGGATCGAATTTGCCTGGCGCATGCCAGATGGTAGCACTCTTCTCTGCAGGCTCATATCCCTTGCCCTTGGTGGTATGGAGGTGGAGCAGTTTCGGACCCTTCATGTTCTTCAACTGCTTGAGCACTCTCACCACTTCCTTGATGTCATGTCCGTCGAAAGGTCCGAAATATCGGATGTTCATTCCCTCGAAGATGTTCTGCTGATGGCTGAGCGCAGACTTCAGGGCGTTGTTGAGTCGGATGATTCCCTTGCGGCGGTCATCATTGAGATAGCCCTTGGAGTGAAGCCACTGTGAAGCCTTGAAACGGAGCTTGTTGTAGGTCTCGTTGGTGTCGAGATTGAGCAGGTATTTCTCCATGCCACCCACAGCACGGTCGATGCTCATGTCATTGTCATTGAGGATGATGAGCATGTCGTTAGGGGTGCTCGACACATTGTTCAATCCCTCGAAGGCAAGACCACCGCTCATGGCACCATCGCCGATGACAGCCACCACGTGGCGGTCTTCATGCCCCGTCTTTCGGGCTGCGACTGCCATGCCCAGGGCTGCCGAGATGGAGTTGCTGGCATGACCGCAAGCGAAGGTGTCGTATTCACTCTCCAGGGGAGTAGGGAACGGACGGATGCCGTGCAACTTTCTGTTGGTGCAGAAGGTGTCACGTCGCCCAGTCAGAATCTTATGACCATACGCCTGGTGTCCCACATCCCAAACGATGCGGTCCTCAGGGGTGTCGAATACATAATGTAGGGCTACAGTAATCTCGACCACGCCAAGCGAAGACGCAAAGTGACCGGGGTTTACGGAAACCTCGTCGATGATGTCTTCTCTCAGTTCTTGACAAACCTGTGGCAACTGGTCGATGCTGAGCTGTCGCAAGTCTTTTGGGTATTTTATCTTACTTAAAAGATGAAACTTTTCTTGATTCATGAATCCATTCTTATGAATAACTTTGCAAAGATACTGCTTTTTTGCCAATCCTTGCCATATTTCGCCCGATAATTTCCCTTTTTCGGTTTTTTCTTCGTATTTTTGCATCCGAATGGATATAAAAACACAAAAAATCATAACGCCAGTACCCTCAATGGTACCATAAAACGTAAGTAATAATAAAACCAAAATAATAATGAGAAAGAATGTAATCCTTTTCGGGGCTATGTTGATGATGGCATCGTCAGCGATGGCTCAGTCCTCCCAGGGAGGTATCAGAAATGCAACCTTGCAGCAGATCGTGAAAGCGCAGAATGGTAGTGCCAACAAGGCTCTCTTCAATGCCATCGCCAATAATAATATCGATGACTTGGTGAAGAATCCTGCCAACCAAGCTCCTGTAGATACGCATTTCAGCATTGAGACTCCTAAGCAGTCTATCCACAACCAGAAAAGCTCTGGACGTTGCTGGATGTTCAGTGGCTTCAATGTGTTGCGCTCCAATTTCGCCAAGAACGACAAGCAGGACAGAGTAGTGGAGTTCTCGCAAGACTATCTCTTCTTCTACGACCAGTTGGAGAAAGCCAACCTCATGTTGCAGGGTGTCATCGACACAGGAAAGAAGTCTATCGAAGACCCTCAGGTGCAGTTCTTCTTCAAGAACCCTATCAACGATGGTGGTACTTTCTGCGGCGTTGCCGACTTGGCTGAGAAGTATGGCTTGGCTCCTATGAGTGCGCAGCCTGAAACTTTCTCCAGCAACAACACTTCGAAGATGAGCAAACTCATCAGCAGCAAGTTGCGTGAGTATGGCTTGGAGTTGCGCAAGATGGTGGCACAGGGCAAGAAGTCTAGCGCCATCCAGGCTCGTAAGGATGAGATGCTCGCTACCGTCTATCACATGTTGTCTTTGACACTTGGCGAACCAGTGAAGGAGTTTACCTATGCTTTCCGTGACAAGGACGGCAAGCAAGTGGGCGAGGCTAAGAAATATACACCTAAGAGCTTCTATGAGGAGACAGTAGGACATAGCTTGAATGGTACTTTCCTGATGGTGATGAACGACCCTCGTCGCCCTTATCACAAGACCTATGAGGTGGAGTATGACCGCCATACTTATGATGGACATAACTGGAAGTACTTGAACTTGCCGATGGAAGAAATCGCCCAACTCGCCATTGCTTCCTTGAAGGATGGACATAAGATGTACTCCAGCTATGATGTGGGCAAACAACTCGATCGCAAGCGTGGCTACTTGGCACTCGACAACTTCGATTATGGAAGTTTGTTTGGTACTTCGTTCCCTATGAGCAAGGCGGAGCGCATCTCTACATTCGACAGTGGCTCTACTCATGCCATGACCTTGACGGCTGTAGATTTGGATGCCAATGGCAAACCTGTGAAATGGAAGGTGGAGAACAGTTGGGGTGCTGATAATGGCTTCTCTGGTTGCTTCATCATGACCAATGATTGGTTTAATGAGTATATGTTCCGTTTGGTGGTGGACAAGAAATATGCTTCCGAACAGTTGCTGAAGGAGTTTGACCAGAAGCCAACCATGTTGACTCCTGACGACCCATTGTTCCAGTTGGAAGATTAAAGAAACAAGATAATCATGCAAGAGAAAAAAATCAGAGAGAGCATCATCTCTCTTGTTCAGAAAGAAGTGGTGCCAGCCATTGGTTGTACCGAACCGATGGCGGTGGCATTGTGTACGGCGAAGGCTGCGACCGTATTGGGTTGCCGTCCTGAGAAAATCAATGTGCTCTTGAGTCCGAATATGCTCAAGAATGCCATGGGCGTCGGCATCCCTGGCACGGGTATGATAGGTTTGCCTATCGCCGTGTCGCTTGGTGCGCTGATAGGCAAGCCTGAGTATGAGTTGGAGGTTCTCAAAGACCTCACTCCTGAGACCTTGGAGCAGGGCAAGCGATTCATCGAGGATGCCGACATTGACATCAAACTGAAGGAAGGAGATGTGGATAAGCTATATATAGAGGTGATGTGCCGTGCTGGCGAGCATGCTGCCACAGCCATCATTTCGGGTAGCCATACTCATTTCGTATTTGTCGATCGTGATGGCGAGGTCGTCTTGGACAATCGTGGCGGCAATGGTGGTGCCAATGAAGGTGACGATGATGTACAGCTTGACTTCCGCTTGGTGTATGACTTCGCTACGACAGCTCCTCTCGATGAGATTTCTTTCATCCTCAAGACCAAAGAGTATAATATCAAAGCTGCCGAACTTTCCATCAAGGGCAACTATGGGCACTGTCTGGGCAAGACGATGGATCGTCCTTTGAGCCATGGTATCTTTGGCGATAGCATCTTCTCTCACATTATCTCTCGTACGGCTTCGGCTTGTGATGCCCGTATGGGTGGTGCCATGATTCCGGTGATGAGCAACAGTGGTAGTGGCAACCAGGGTATCTGCGCTACCAATCCTGTGGCTGTCTATGCCTTGGAGAATGAAAACACGGAGGAGGAGTTGATTCGTGCCTTGATGCTGAGTCACCTCACGGCTATCTATATCAAGCAGAGCCTGGGTAAGTTGTCTGCACTCTGCGGTTGTGTTGTTGCTTCTATCGGTAGCAGTTGTGGTATCACTTACTTGATGGGCGGCGACTACCAGCGCATTTGCAATGCCGTAAAGAATATGGTGGCAAACCTTACGGGTATGATCTGTGATGGTGCCAAACCAAGTTGCGCCTTGAAGATTTCTTCGGGTGTCAGCACGGCTTTGCTTTCCGCGCTCTTGTCGATGGAAGGCAAGTGTGTGACTTCTGCCGAGGGTATCGTCGATGATAATGTGGATAAGTGTATCCACAACTTGACCTCCATCGGCGCGGATGCCATGCGTGCCACCGATGATATGGTATTGAGCATTATGACTCACAAGAACTGCTAAGCGGTATCTTGATTCCCTATAAACAGCCTTCTGAAAGTGCAAAATGATGCTTTCGGAAGGCTGTTTTTCTTGAAATGCGATAGAAGTGTCAAATTGTAAGCTAAAAGGTTGTATGCGCTTACAAATTGATACTTCTTTTCTTTTATTTGCAAATGAATAGTAAGTTGTTTATAAATAAAATAACAAAATGCTACTTATTCTTTGTTTCTTATTGCAAAAAGTTGTAATTTTGCACTCGAAAGATAACAAAGTGGTAGTGGAAACCTTGTTTTCTTTGATTTATGAATATATAATAGAGTATTAACAATAAAAGAAAGGTAAAGCATGAAAAAGATTGAAGCAATCATCCGTAAGACCAAGTTTGAGGATGTAAAGGAAGCATTGCTTGCCGCCGACATCGAGTGGTTCTCTTATTACGATGTAAGAGGAGAGGGCAAGATGAGACAGGCTCGTATCTATCGTGGTGTCATGTATGATACCAGTAGTATCGAACGTGTGTTGCTTAACATTGTGGTTCGTGACAAGAACGTGGAGAAAACTATTAATGCCATCCAAGAGGCAGCCCGTACAGGCGAGATTGGTGATGGTCGAATCTTTGTAATTCCTGTGGAAGACACGGTGAGAATCCGCACAGGTGAAAGAGGCGACATCGCTCTTTATAATGCTGAGCAGGAGAAGTAAGGAGTTGCTGCTCCTGTCGTGAAAGGTAGGAAAGATAGTTTTCAATAACAACAACACTTTAAAGTTTAAAGATTATGAGTGTACAGGATTTAGGAATTTCAGTAGATACCGTGTGGATGCTCTTGGCAGCCATGTTGGTCTTTTTCATGCAGCCGGGATTCGCCCTCTGTGAGGCGGGCTTTACTCGTAGTAAAAATACCGCAAACATCTTGTTTAAGAACTTCGTCGATTTCATGGTCGGTTCCGTTCTTTTCTGGTTCGTAGGTTTCGGATTTATGTTTGGTAGCGATGGAGCTGGTTTTATCGGTATGCCTAACTTTGGCGACCTCTCTTTCTATCATGGTGACCTTCCTACCGAGGGTTTCTTGATGTTTGAGACTGTGTTCTGTGCTACAAGTGCAACGATTGTATCAGGTGCTATGGCAGAACGTACCAAGTTTTCTATGTATTGCGTTTATTCATTCTTCATCTCTTTGATTATCTACCCAGTAGAGGGTCACTGGACATGGGGTGGTGGATGGCTTTGCAATAGCGAGGCTGGTTCGTTCATGATGAACACCTTTGGCGCTGTCTTCCATGACTTCGCTGGTTCTGCCATCGTTCACTCTGTAGGTGGTGTGCTCGCTTTGGTAGGTGCCATCTGCTTAGGTCCTCGCCTCGGCAAGTATCGCAACGGCAAGAGTACTGCTATCCCAGGTCACAACTTGATGGCTGCTGCCCTCGGTGTGTTCATCCTTTGGTTCGGATGGTTCGGATTCAACCCTGGTTCTCAGCTCGCTGCTTCTGGTGAAGTAAACCGTGTGGCTATCAGTCACGTGTTCTTGACAACCAACTTGGCTGCTGTTGCCGGTGGTCTCGGTACGATGTTCACTTCTTGGATCAAGTATGGCAAACCATCATTCTCTTTGACGTTGAATGGTATCTTGGCTGGTTTGGTAGCCATCACTGCTGGTTGTGATTTGGTGAGTCCTGTTGGTGCATTCATCATCGGTCTCTTGGCAGGTATCATCCTCGTGTTCTCTATCGAGTTCATTGATGTGAAGCTCCACATTGATGACCCAGTTGGTGCAAGTTCTGTACATGGTGTATGTGGTATCTTTGGTACCTTGATGACAGGTCTCTTCGCTCTCGATGGCGGTGCCTTCTATGGTGGCGGTTTCGGATTCTTTGGCGCACAGTGCTTCGGTATCCTTTGCATTGATGCTTGGGCAGCCGTTACGGGTGTCATCCTCTTCTGGGCTATCAAGAAAACTGTTGGTATCCGTGTTGACAAGCGAATCGAGGAGGAAGGTCTCGACATCTATGAGCATGGTGAGAGCTGCTACAACTAATGTTTAATGATTAAATAAGAGAGATTATGAAGCACATGTTTGATATGAAGAAAGTGGGTGCGATGGCACTCGGTTTGATGGCGTTTGTTCCTGGCGCAATGGCTCAGGACAAGGTGGAAACAACTATCGCAGCCGACTTCGTGAGCCAATACTATTGGCGTGGTCAGGATTTGGGAGCTATCTCCCTACAGCCTACTTTGGGACTGGGTTATAAAGGCCTTTCCTTGACAGCTTGGGGAAGCGTTGGAATCTCCGAACCTTCTGATACCAAGGAGTTTGACTTGACATTGGCTTATGAGACAGGTGGCTTCCATGTAGGCGTAACAGATTATTGGTTCAACAATCCAAACGAGAAGTATTTCGCTTACAAGGCTCATGAGACATCTCATGTCTTCGAGGCAAACGTGGGTTATGACTTCGGTCCTGTGGCATTGAACTGGTACACCAACTTCGCTGGAAATGACGGATACACCAAGAAAGGCAAGCGTGCTTACTCTTCCTATTTCGAGGCTACTGCTCCGTTCAAGTTGGGAGGTTGTGATTGGGAAGCTGCCTTGGGTGTTGTTCCTTACGCCACTTCATTCTATGGAGATGCCAATGGTTTCGCTGTTACTAATGTGTCTGTGAAGGCAACCAAGGATATCAAGATAACCAAGTCTTTCAGTATTCCGTTGTTTGCACAGGTCGCTGCCAACCCTAGTACGGAGAAAGCTTACTTGGTAGTGGGTTTCACTTTGCATCCATAAGAAGCCGTCTTTGGAAAGGCTATAGGCAGAGGAGGTTTTCTGTTATGGCAAGCCTTGCTGTAAATGATAAGAAGCCGATGGTCAGTTTTAGTTTTGACCATCGGCTTCTTTGTATTGGTTTTATTCCTGAGGATGGTACAGAAAATAATGCCCTCCATCGCTTTGACAATATTTGCGGAGCAATGTCTGGATAAATTCCGCATTGGCTCTTACTTGGTCTTCATTACCATCATATCCATTGATTAGGACCACCAAGTGGGTGGTCTTCAGCTCCATCTTCGTTCGCTCGTTATCGCTGGTTGGGGTTCCTACACCGCCAATTTGGTCGCGATAGACGGGCAATCCTTCGATGTTGATCATGCCTCTTCCGATGCCTTCGTAAGGTTCGCCTGCTTTTCCTACGCCGAGGGTGAGGGTGCTGCCCTCAAACTTGTCGGCATCAAAGCCACCGATGCTATAGCCATAGGCGATGCTGGCGAGATTGACCAAATCTACCAAGGTGTCGATCTGGTACAGTGTCTTGCCTAGCAACATACGACGAATCAGTGCTTCCGAGGCAGGACGATAGCGTGATGGGTCTTTGCCGCAAGCTCTATAAACTTTGCGTGTGGCGGCGATGCCGCTCATCTCTTTCAGCGACTCGGTGGTAAGTGTCGCTTTATACTTTTCTCCCAATTCGTGAATCTCGTCCCATAACTCTTGGCAGTATGGGGTATTCACTACTTGTGCTTCTACGCAGGCTCCTACGAAGGTAGGGCAGACGGTTTCTATTTCCTTCGATACGATAATTTCCATAGATAACTTGTTTTTACGTGCTGCAGCATCACTTTTGGTTGCAATGCAGCGACGATAGTTCGTTATGACGATGCAAAGGTACAATTAATAGTTGAAAATAACAAATGATTCTTGCTCTAGTCTTTGGTAATCTCGATAAAATGTAAAAAAATAATGAGCTATGGAGGAAAATGCAGTGGAAGATCTTCTCTCGCCTCCCTAGTACCACTTTCATTTCTCCCTAGTTAGGGAAAAATTCTTCCCTAGTTAGGCGTGAATTTTTACCTAGTTAGGGAGCGGCGAATGTGAAGTGCATGGAAATGTGGCTTTGTGGGGAGGATGTAAAAAATTATTGGCGTGTCAAGCGAATCAGTAATACTTTCCTTGTTGTGTATAGTGTTTCAGTAAGAAAGCAAATGGATTGTGAATGCATGGACGTATGCGTATGTCGGCAAGGATGCCTAGGAGCGTCGGCGTGGACGTGCGTCCATAAGGGGTATGGTCGTACAAGCATAGGGGATGCGGGTTCGAATCCGTAAGGCGTGCCACTTCTCTTTTCCTTCTTGGCTATCTATCTTTTCCTCCTATATTGTTTGCCTTTTCT
>ERZ1034687.1555-NODE-1555-length-11638-cov-5.345679_pt1 | contig 11638 bp, 7 predicted proteins | sample MGYA00520704_ERZ1034687 | MGnify/ENA primary metagenome ERZ1034687 (study PRJEB33766, sample SAMN09781762) | gut metagenome | biome: gut microbiome | host: Homo sapiens | place: Madagascar | study: EMG produced TPA metagenomics assembly of the PRJNA485056 data...
CCCTTCAAGAATTTCGCAAATATGTTCTTGAATTCCAAATTTGCTTAAAACTCCTTTTTTAATCCTGCCTTTATCATCACATACTTTATTGTTGTTTTCTATTGATCCAGAACGATATTCGAACTTGTATTTTTCATTTGGTGAATTAGCACCTTGTTGGTTTGCGACAATCACTTCTTCAGTATCGGCCCCAACGACAATGTTTGCATTGTGAGTCACTATAATAATTTGACGCTCTTTCTTTTTTGATTTTATAAAGTAAACCAATTCATCATATATTGATCTATTATCCAAATCGTCTTCCGGTTGATCAATTAAAATAGGGCATTCCGCATCTGCTAATGAGATTAAGAGCTTTAATAATACAATTGCCTTTTTTCCTGGAGACATGGTTTGAATTCTATCTCCATCGAGTTCGACCGTATATATTATATTATACCAATTTGATAATAATGCTCGCAACACTTCTTCAATGGTAACGCCTTTTTTTAAATACGAAACACTATCAAAGTTAAAAAGCGGCTTAATTAATTTGCTAAGAGATGCTTCATCAATATCTTCTGAAAAACCATCTGCAAAAGAGCAATATATACCTCTCAACTTTCGATTATCAAATAAAGTTCTTACCTTTGCATCGAATTGTTCGTTCCTGAATGGAGCCGAAGCAATAAACTTTATGCTCTCATCAATTGAATTTGTACGCTGATTAATAAAAGAAGCGAATTCCTGATGTAAAGAATCAAAAATTGCAATTTTATGTATTATAGCGCAAAATAAGCCTTCGAATTTTTTAATTTCCTGAAATAGTTCCTTTTCAATTTCATTAGCTTTGTTGAATCTTTCAATTTCACTTTGTAGTCTCTCATTTATTTTTTTGACTGCTTCTGATCTTTCAATTAAATGCTCTTTCTCTTTTAAGTCAGCTCGCAATTTGCTTAATTCCGAAACTATTAAACTTTTTTTGTCTTGAAAATTCTCGAGAATTGTGCCTTTTTTAGAACTCCATTCTTTATTTATATTAGATGTAAGTAAAGCAATAAACTCTTGAATTTCTTTGCTGGTCTCTTGGGACAAAGAATCTGTTTCAAAAGAATAATCGATTGCTAAGGTTGTATCCTTTAGGACAGCACTGTCATTTTCCATGTTCAATAGCGAATTATCTAAAACTTGGATTTTTTCTTTAAGTGCTTCATATTCTTTTATATCTTCGTCTGAAATATTTAACGATTGCGTGATATGATCTCGTTCTGTTTTTAATCTTTGTATTTCGTTTTCGATGGATTTTGAATTTCCATGTTCTTTAAGTGTATTCTCAATTTCTGTTTTTTCATCAAATGATGTTAACAAATCAAGAATCTCTTTATCCAACTCTTTTTTTACATCTTTCAATCTGTTTTCAAATGTTTTATATCTATCAGATATTTCATCGTCTTGCAGAAGAATGTTCTGAATTATGTCGTCTATTTCAGTTTTTTCCTCTTGTTCATCACTTAACCGATTTAGATATGTTTGGGGGACGTAAACAATGGATCTACTTTCATTTTTGCCATCGCTTTCGAATCCATCGCTCCAAATAACTTTCAATCCGTCTATCTTGAAACAATCACTAGGCGATTTCAAAGCAAATTGCTCTTTATCAATTTGTCTAGCCATGTTGTTTAACAAAATAGATTTACCAGTAGATCGTCCTCCAATTATACAGGTCAAATTTGGATTAAAATAGATAGGTTCCTTAGAAAACATTTCGTTTTCAATTATTACTTTGTCTATAACGCAATATGTTGTTTTTACATCAGGTTTGTTGCAACTTATAGCAACACGTTCTGCAGGTTCGTAAACAACTTGTTTTAATCCCTCAAACGAGCAATCAGCCTTTATCCAACAATATTTGTCATTGTTTGGAGATAGAATCTGAGAATTTTGATGAGCATCACAACCATGAATGCACGGTTTTAATTTTCCATATTTGTGTTTAATCTCATTTTCGGGATGTTTTGGATCTTTCCCTAGAAAATAATCTATTGTGCTCTTTGTGGAAGAAAAAATCAAATCTGAAAAACTATAAAGTTCTTCCCTTAAAGTACTCAAATCAGAATTTGCATTTGCGCAATCTGGATTGCCTATGCCTGAAGCTCCATCATTGGAACCATTTGAAACTGCAACTAATACGTTGTCACGAACATCTTTGTCCTTCAATATTTCAATTAAATTAGAGAATTCTACGACAAACTGGCTTACCCCAATTTTGTAAGCTTCTTCATCTGTCGCAGACTCTTTCTTTGACCGTCCAAGTTTAATAAAGTCATCAGAAACGGCATGAAAAGTGATTCCATTACTGCATACAAACTTGAGTTGACTAAAAACTTTTGTATTGAGCTGCGGCACAAAAGAGGGATTAACGAGAAAATGAATGTTTATTGCTGAACGATTTGATACTGGAGATATCCGCATTTCAATATTAGGGAGTATCATTTGAAAACGACTTGTTATTTTCTCGTCTTCGATTATTTTTAAGTAATTATTAACAGAAAAATAATCTGTAATACCTAATACAGCTACTTTATGGTTTTCATCACCAGTGTCAATATAGGAGAGTATATCAGAGTAAAATTTCTCCCATTTTTCTTCTTTTGTAGTACCCGAAAACTGATCATTTTTATTAGTACATGGCGTATGAATATGCAAATCCCATCTACGCCATTCTGAACCTCTTAAGTATTCCATTTTCTCCTCCATATTTGTTAAATCGTATTAAAGTAATGAATTACAAATAATCCTTTTGCATTCTCAACTGTAATTAAACATCCTTCTTACTTTGATATAGATCGTAATAATATTGCAGATTTTCCCCATTATACTTGAAAAATGCGGGACCTGCAATACCAACTTTTTTACCGGTAAGCATCTTCGCCAATGTAGTCATATACATTACTTCATCATGATACTTGATTTTTCTATCATCGGCAACATAGCATTTTATATTTTCGTCATTTATATAAACAAGTTCCGCCCCGACCGGGATTTGACACTTAGTAAACGAGAAAATTTCGCCACGGCTTTTTTGTTCGATTTCCTCGGCGATTTGCTCTTGTTTTATTTCTTCCTGCGACGGTTTAATAAGCTTTAGATTATCTTCCATGCCATTAATTGCAGCGATTGATTTTAGTAAGCCATAAGCATCTTCTGCTGTCATTGCGTAAAATTCACGGACACGCTTTTTCCCGTCAAAATTTTCAATTGCTCGAAGATCTGGATTAAGTCTGTCAATAATCTCGTGGATTTTCACATCTGAAAGACGCGAGCTTACTTCATACGTAGCAAACACTCTGAATGCAAACAGAACACACTCACTTCTGTTAAGTTGCTGAAGCCTTTTATTCACATCGTCTGCGTATCCGATCTTAACATAATCAGGGAATGACGGATTCGTCAATATGTAAATATACCCTTTACTCATCTTTTACTCCTTGTGCAAATTCTTGCTTTTCAAGCACTTTTTAACTTATCATCATTGCCCCGATAATATCAAGGACGCTGAAATACCACTTGTTGTTTTCCTCATTCCAAGCGGCGCGCACTTCTTTATCGTTAAAAAATCTGATTGATATTTTCATATTCCGTCTTCGATAACTTTCTGCCATATTTCAAGAATATTATGTGGCAATCCAGCCGTAGCCCTGAATCGCCATATCAATAAAATGATTCAAAAGCAGGTTTGTTTTTGCTTCAAATGCTTCTTTGTCGTAACTTTCCGGCAAATCTTTATCCAAAGTGCTTTCGATTGCCGACTTGACTTTCAATTTCGGTTGATCGTCCTTATACCAATCAACGACAAGCAATTCGTCCTTATCGATTGTCAGTTTGTTATAAAGATTTTTCGCCGCAAGTTTGACTTTTTGTTCTTCGGCTTGCGTAAGCTTTTTGCCTTTTACAAGCAAATCGTAAATTTCGAGTTCTTCTTCGGTTAAGCCTTCGGTATTTGTACGGTTTTGTTCGTTTTTCAACTCTTCAAGCAGTTTTACAAGCTGTTCGTAATAATCTTCGTTTTCCGAACCGCCCGCATTGTAACGATCGATAATACCTTTATATCGCTGTGAAAACTGCATTCTCGTGCAATTCTTGCTTATCATTTCTTGCAAAGCTTTTTCTATAAACGCTTTTAAATCGTCAATCTCAATCGCCTTATATACTGCCTTTTTTATTTCGGCACGAAGTTCTTCAACGTTGATTTTTGACAAATCTATAACTTTTGTACCATGAATAGCAAATTGCTGTTCTGATTCATCGGCGGTGGAAGAAGAAACACTACTGTCTAAAACATTCGCCATACGATTTCTTGCTCGTTGAATCTTTTCATCGTCGATTTTATTATTCATCAATCCGTTAATATAGGCAAGCGGAGCAAATTTGTCGTTTCCCCAATGGAGTTCAAACACTTCCGGCTTTGATGCTTCATAAAGATTGATCATCGTGTTTGTGATAACTTTAAATTTATCCTTGCTCTCATCATTTGCAACAATAACGTTATATGCACTTCTTAAAGCATCGAGCTTATCAAATGTTGAACTCTCTGCGCAAATCTTATCAAGCGATATTCCGAGTGACTGTAAAAACAAGTCGCCCTCATTTATGCTTGAATCGAGCAGATTGAGCAAATCTTCGATATTTTTTGCAGGCATAACGTCGTCATCGTCGGGAATGGCATAATCGGACAACGCTTTTTTCATATACTTGAAAACGTTGACGTAGTCGACGATAATTCCGCAAGGCTTATTTGGATAAACGCGGTTCGCTCTTGCGATCGCCTGCATAAGAGTATGCGATTTCATAGGCTTGTCGAGATAAAGTGTAGAAAGATTTTTTACGTCAAAACCCGTAAGCCACATTGCGCATACAAACACAAGTTGCAATTTGTCGTTAGGATCTTTAAATCTGTCTTCTATATCTTTTCCGTCGACGGTAACGGCATTCATTTTAGCTCTGTGGATTGATATATCAAGTCCTTTTTCGGCGAACTTCTTGTTTTCGTCCGCTTCTTCAGACACGATAACCGCCATTTCGACGTTGTTCATATAGTCGAGCATTTTTGTAAGTTCGTCTCGCTTTTCTTTGGATTCGGCAGCGTTTCGCTCGGCAATAATGTTTTTCTTTTCTTCCGCCCAATAGCGCTGAACTTTGTTATACATCGTAACCGCCGTAAACTTATCAACGGAAACGACCATCCCTTTTCCGAGAAAGCCTCTGCGCGGGAAATGATGAGCAATATCTTGCGCAATCTTATCAAGGCGGTCATCACGCTTGATAACTTCCAAAATACGCGAAGCGGAATTTTCAAGCAGTCTCGTTTCATCCTCATTTAAATTTTCGTCTTCGATAATGTCCACAACGTCATCATCGAGGAAGTCATTTGTCAAACCGACTTCGGGAACACGTCTGCTATAAAAAAGCGGAACCGTTGAGCCGTCTTCAACCGACTGCGCAAAATTGTATTCGGAAACGTAATCACCAAACCATTGATTGGTAAGTCGTTTTGTCCCAAGCAAAGGAGTTCCTGTAAAGGCAATAAAATTCGCGTTAGGGAGCGCCGCTCTCATATTTTCCGCCAAATCTTTGTATTGTGTACGGTGCGCCTCGTCAACGAGTACAAAAATATCATTGCGGGTAGACAAAACCGGATATTTTTTCGTTTTGTCATATCGAAATTTATGTATGAGAGTGAATACAAATTCTTTGTTCTTTTGCAAAAAGTCTCGGAGTTGCTCGCTGTTTTTAGGTTGACATTCATCTTTTGCTCCTACAACTTCCGTTCTTACAAAGTTCTTGTGAATCTGCGTATCCAAATCGTCGCGATCCGTAATGATAAGAAACGTAAAATTGCCTGTCATTTTGCGTTTAACCTTGCGGGCAAACATAACCATAGAATACGACTTTCCGCTGCCTTGCGTATGCCAGAATACACCCAACTTTCCCTTAAGCTCGTCTCTTCGTTCGACCGACCGCATAAGGTTGTTTACGCCGAGATACTGATGGTTTTTAGCTATAATTTTATACTTTTTGTTGTCAAAAAGCACAAAGTTTTCTATGTAATCGATCAAGCGTTCCTTTTTCAAAAGACCGTCAATAAAATATTCGATGGAAACTCCGCTTTCACGAATCGCCTCGCGGTTGGGTTTTTCCTTTTCGCTATCGACTTTCAACCATTCAAAAAAGTAATCGTAATCGGCATTAAATGCGCCAAGTCTTGTTTCCAGTCCGTTTGAAAGCACGCAAATCTGATTGAACGCAAATAAATTCGGAATATCTTTTTTATAATCCTGCAAGTTTTTATTGAACACCTCTTCGACCTTGACAATACTGTTTTTCAGCTCTATAAACACCAGTGGAAGACCGTTTACAAAAATCAAAACGTCAGGTCTGCGCCAATAAACTTTGCCTTGTATCCACATTTGCGATACGGCGGTAAAAGTATTGTTCGCAGGATTATCAAAATCAACCAACTTTACAAAATCAAAATCTTCCTTGCCGTTTCTTTTGACTTTGACTTGTATTTGATTTCTGATTTTATTGTACAAATCATAATTTGTCGCAACGATGTCGGTTCCGCTATAATCTTTTACCAAACATTTCATCACGTCGTTGATGACTTCTTCCGGAATTTGCGGATTTAACCTGAGCAGAGAACTCTTCAAAACGCATGGCAAAACGCACTCTTTTTTAGAAGAGCGCTCGGTGCCGTCGTCTAAATTCTCTCGTTTATTCGGATCGGGATCGCACTTCAGAATATCGTAACCGAATTCACTTTTTGACAATTTGCCCAAAACGGCTATTTCAATATCGTCTTCCGAAATAAAATTTGCCATAGTTTTACTGCTCCTTTGCTTTGTCCTGTTTTTCCTTTTCTAAATAGCACGCAACTGCTACCAACAACTTAATTTCATCATATTGCATGGTTCTTACGTCTATCGTTACCCAATTTTTAGCAAACTCTTGAGAAAACTCATATGCCTGCTGTAATCCCCAATATTCATTTGACGCAGGATCTATATAGTCACTTCTTTCATCCAGATAAGAATATATCTTTTCTAATTGATAATCAGCCATTTGGTGCATAACTTTTGGTGTTTCGTAAAGAATCGCCAACGCATCTTCCAGTGCTTCATAATCCAAATTATCTACGCTATCGCATATAGCAGGAATACACTCGATAATTCGCTTTCTAAACAATTCAACGTTGTTACTGTTTGACGCAATTGTTGTTGCACACGTAAGATATGATATTGCCTTGCCTATGGAATAAGCATCAGCGAATCTGCTTTCCAAGATGTTTTTAACCTCATTTAATACGGAAACAGCGTCTTGCTTTCTGTTTACTTTCGTTTGTTTCCATTCAGCATTTTGTCCGCTTATTACATCTTTTGCCCACTTTATAAGTGCCGGAAAGGTATCATAAATTGACCTTATATATCCTTTAAGGCTCTTAAAAGAAAACGTAAGTGATACTACTTTATTTTGATCTATGTTCGTATACATTCTGATTCCGACGCTATCTTTTATATCGTCAAAACTCATTATGTTGTTGATAACAACCCATGGACAATAATGTTTTTCGTTTTTTTCTAAAAATGGTCGCCCTCTGTAAGATACTTCGTAAGGATGCGCAAAAGCCATCGCTCTCAAATACTCAAAGAATACGTCATCCGATGGACAAGTGTCATCATTAAAGTAGTACTCTTTATAGTGCTTTGCATATTTGAAATACTTTTTCTTTCCTTTATATGTCGGAACTTGATGTAACAGGTTTTCGTGCATTTTATTGAAACCGTCATACACCATGCAGGCATAAACTAAGAATACAACAAAATCTTCTTCTGTAGTCGGGCAATCACAATGCTTATTTAGGTAATCAACTGCCGAAAACATCCTATCCTTAAAAGTACAGATCAGATTATACAACAAGAGCAAGTCTGACCTATTGGTAAACATCTCATTGTTGTTTATCAACTCCATAAATTCGTGTATTTTCTGTTTATCCAGGAATGGTTTTTCATTAGTTTCTACTTTTTTCATTTTACTTCCAATTTACCGCTCATTAAGCGAGGCAAGAGCATATCACGTTGCTTGGTGAGGTTGCCATTCATCTGACTTAAATATTCAATCTTATTAAAAAATTCGCTTGCTATATTTACATATTTATCTATAAGAGTCTGTTGTGGCAAAAGAATTTTAATGCCAAGAATGGTTTGCGGCTTTAAGTGTAAAACATTGGCCCCATTTGCAAATTGTGAGATATACTTAGATACTTTTCCGTACTTAAACATGGCATACAGAAAAACATTTTGTATCGGAGATGATATTCTTATTAAATCAGCTGAAATAACCGATATACCTTCAACCTGTGGAACAAGAGCAACGTAACCAACCGTCCTTCGATCTTGCGTCATATCTGTAACGCCCATTATTAAATCACCACAAGAAACGATCTGTTCTTTTTTATACTTCCCCGCATATAATTTTAATCCATCACGTCTAAAACCACCATATGCTTGAATATTCTTCAGATTAACCAGGTTTGTGCCTTCTTCAGTTTCAATTTCTTCAGTCGTATAAGACACCCCACGAATTATGCTAATTATATCTTTTAGGCGAACTTCTTTTGATATATCTTTAATTTTCTCATATGTAAACCACTCTTTGTAGAGATTTTCCGCCATTTGCTCCAAAATCTTGATGCGTTTATTGTTGTTTTCTATCAAATTATCATACGCAGAAAGAATATCAACAATTTGATTTTGATTTCTTAGTGTAGGTAGAAAAATCTTATATTTTTTTAATATAGCAATCGTTAATGCGGCTTGCGAAGAACCTATTGCGCGATTTATCAAAGATTCTTTACCAAATTTAGAATTAAGCCAATAATATAAGTATTTTGAACTTAATTCTTTTTTAAAGTTTTTCATCCATGTCAAATTTCCATCTTTGAAATAAAACCTTTCATTTTTTACAATATAAGGAATCCCCAAAGTTCCTACAGATGTAAGCAATAAATCGCCTTCTATCGGAACTCCAAATTTTTTTCTAAAAGTCTCATATAGTTCTTCAGAAATAAATAACGGCTCGGAAATATCAGCCATTTCTTTTTTTTCGATAATTTCTCGAGAACGATAAAAAGGGACACCCTTTTCGACGTATTGATTTGCAAATACTCGTTTGCTCGAAGTTATGTCGCAATAATCGCCTAATTTCACACATTCCATAATTAAAACATCCCTATCCAAGATAAAACAGCAAACAAAATAGCTACAATTATTTTAGAAATAATTTTTACTATTTGTTTTTCTCTAACGTCGTCAATGCACCACCAAGCAGATAAAGCCAAAATCAACAAAGTTGTAATTATGCGCTTCATTATTTCTTCCGCTAATTGCGGTATTGAAAATATAAGCTTTATCAACCAAACAAAAACCGTTCCAAAAATATTAACAATTTCGCCAAGGGTTTTTAAGCCACCCAAAAAACTATTTTGAAAAGCACAAAACAGTATCAAACCGACAATGATAAGCGGACCTATAATGTTGACTTCGTTATTCTTGCGACTCATTTGAAAAGTTCCTTTATATTTTCGGCAATCATTTGTTCAAGCGAGTACGCTTCGTCATTCAACTTCAACAATTCTTCATTTAGTGACAACATTTCCGCCTTAAATCCTTCCGCCGTCATGCCATCGTCTTCGATGACAACGCCAACGTAACGACCGGCATTAAGCGAATAATCCTGATCGATTATGCCGTCTTCGCCTTCGAGTTTCGCCACTTTACAAAGCCCGATTACGTCATTATATTTGCCGTCGGGGAATCTTTCGTTCAGCCAATCGATTTGCGACTGATAATACGATTTTGTTTTTACTTCCTTATCGTCCGACGTTTCGGGGGCATTTGCAAGCGCGGTTTTATATTCTTCAATCAAATTTGTAAAGGCTGCGGTGTCGCCCTCATACAAACGCGAAATTATGCCCAAGTTTTTGATTTGCTCGTCACTGAATTTTCGGTGCGCTCTGTCAACCTGCGTAAATACGTTTCTTGCATCGATAAAGAGAATTTCGTTTTTCTTTTCGCTATGTGTTTTTGCTTTGTCGAAAAACCACAACGTTGCAGGGAGCGTGACGGAAGAAAACATATTGCTAGGCAACGTTACCATTTGAGAAATTATGCCTTCTTCTATCATTTTCTTTCTTATTTCATACTCGCTGTTGCCTGCATCGGACGCGGAGTTTGCCATAACAAGCGCCGCTTTGCCGTGTTCGTTTAATGCCGATGCAAAGTAAGAAATCCACAGATAGTTGGCGTTAGGCACGGTTTCTTTTTTATCGCTATCTTTTTTGCCTGCTTTCGTTTTGTTTTTAGGGATTCCGTATGTATTGAAACGCGCGTCGTCCTTTACACGTTCATACACAACCTCGTCCACGTTGAATGGCGGATTTGCCATAACGTAATCGAATCTTCCGACAGCATTGTACGGATCGGAATAAAAAGAGTTTGCCTCTGTTATATCTCCGCGCACGTTGTTGAGTAATAAATTCATTTTTGCGAGCTTTACGGTGTCAGGCTCTTTTTCCACGCCGTAACAACGAAATTTCATCATATCCGCCGTACTTGCATTATGACGGTGCATATAACGTGCTGCCTGAACAAACATACCGCCAGAGCCGCAAGCAGGATCAAGAAACATTTTATCGCCCGATGTCGGCTGTAACACTTCTACCATATAGCGAACAACGGTTGCGGGAGTATAGAATGTTCCGCCGTCTTTGCCTTCCTGCAAAGCAAAACTACCGAGGAAGAATTCATAAATTTCGCCGAAAAGGTCTACGCTTATATTTTCGGGAATGTCTTTGAAAACTCGAACGATTTTGGAAAGCAAGTCCGGTTCTTCTTCGGGAACGAGCGCGCCGTAAACTTCTTTTGGCAAGACGCCGTCCATTTTTTCGTTGTTTGCCTCTATTGCTTCCATCGCTTTTTTTACGAGCGTCGCTTTATTTGCGTCGTCGGGCGCGTCGTTTATGTAATCATAATACGCTTCCGGGGGAAGATAAAAGCCGCAAATTTCAACGGAAACTTCTTTCATCGATTTTTCCGTGCGAGTACCTTTGCGTTTGTTATACTCAGCTTCGATTTCTACTTTATGTTGCTTATACAAAATATCCGCATAACGCAGGAAAATAAGCCCAAGTATAGGTTGTCCGTATTTATTTGCAGCCAAATGCGCACCTGCTCGAAGAATATCGGCAGAATGCCAAAGATCGTCTTTTAACTTTTTCAATTCTTTATCGGTCATTATATTCAGCCCTCAATTCTCGGTGATTTCCATAATATCGTCAAACCCGCAATTTAGCGCTTTGCATATTTTTGCGAGTGTTTCAGCATTCACGTTTTCTCCGTGATTTAGTTTTTTAAACACATACGAACTTAACCCGGCACGTTGCGCAAGCTCTTTCTTTTTGATATCCCTATCTATTAAAAGCTTCCACAATTTTTTGTAACTTATCATGCATACACCTCAAATGTATTTTCGTTTCTATTATAGCATATAAAAAAAGAAAAAACAATATCGAACGATACCTTTTTTGATTTTTATAATACAA
>ERZ1034687.1563-NODE-1563-length-11589-cov-4.299202_pt1 | contig 11589 bp, 10 predicted proteins | sample MGYA00520704_ERZ1034687 | MGnify/ENA primary metagenome ERZ1034687 (study PRJEB33766, sample SAMN09781762) | gut metagenome | biome: gut microbiome | host: Homo sapiens | place: Madagascar | study: EMG produced TPA metagenomics assembly of the PRJNA485056 data...
AACTTTTCAGTTATTTCCTATCCTTATATATTTTGTCAAGCCACTGCTGTAGCTTCGGTGCGTCGGTCTTGCGCTGTCGCCATTCGGCTATAGCTGTCGGCAATGCAGCCTTGATATACTGCATAGTATACTCCTTGAACTTGGCAAGGGGCGACTTGTTGTAGTCGAACTGCTGTATCGGTGTGCGCCAATTAGAGCCGAAATAATACTCCATATAACCTATATAATTGCGCGGTATAAGATACTCGTTGCCGAGGAATTCATAGGGCATGAGGTCGAGCACATACTCCTTCTTGCAGATGTCCTGACAGCAATACCACAACTCTGGGTCCTTTGGATAAGGTTCGTAGAAATAAACATCGATATATTCGCCCTTGCGGATTATAGAGAGAAAGCCTCGACGCTCATAACGTGCCAACTCAAAACCCTCCTTACGAAGCTCGAACAGCATGTTGAGAAACTTCTGCATGTCGCTCTTGTACATCACAACGTCGATGTCCTCATCGTGAGTAATGAAGTCGTGCTCACGCACGGCACCAAGCAACGAGCCGTAGAACAGAATGAATTTAAGCCCTGCCTCGTCGCACAGACGCTTCAAGATGAGAAGATTCTCGTGGGCAATCTTCTTGTTTATTCTCTTTATGCCCTGAAATATGGGTACAAACTTGTAGCGATAAACGCCACGCTCGGTATTTAGTTTCAGATTCATCTCTTTTCTTCTTATTTATAATAAACTCTTCATTGTTCGTCTATAAGACACTCATTAGCCTCTTACCATACGCTTTATCACATTCTTAAACCAGAATGGGAACAACTGCTTGATGCGGTTGAACAATGTGTTGTTGGAATGATAGAATGCTTGTTCAAACGGCTGATAAGGCACAACAAACTTGGGATGCTGTAGAGGAAACGTAAGGTCGCGAGTGGAAATATACTGCGACGGAGTTGAGCCTTCGGTTGTATGTGTGGCACCCTCGCCAAATCCTATGTTTGTAGTCAGATTATACTTAGGTGTTATACCGAGCATATTGTTAGCGGCGAGTGTGAAATACCACTGCCAGTCCCATGCACTCACATCATTGAGGTCGACAGCCTTGAGTCGATACTTCCAATAACGCACATCCTTCGACTTGTAGCCCATGTTCTTGATAACCGACAACTCATACTTCGTTCCACGCCACGACATATCCATGTCCATCAGTCGCCATGCTCTGCGCCATGAAGCCCAACCGTTGGTCGACTTGTATCTACTGAACACATACGAGTCGGGTATGTCGACATGCTCTAAATAATTAGCTCCATCAACAAGTCCAATACGAGTGTCGTCAGCATAACGCTCAAGCATTTCCTCGACAAATGGGAAGAAGCTGTCGCGCATCACACAGTCGTCCTCAATTATGATGCCACGCTCCTCGTTCTCAAACAACCAGTTGATGGCAGTATATACTCCCATACCGCATCCTAAATTGGCTTTCTGGAAGTTAGTGTGCACCTCACATTCCCAGTCAATAGCGTCAAGCACCGCCTTACGTGTAGCCTCAACCATATCTGCCTCGCCCTCAACATGAGGACGCGGACCGTCACATGCAATATAGAGATGTTCTGGACGAACCTTCTTTATCTGCTCAAAACTCTTTAGTGATGTATCTTTTCTTTTGAAAATGACAAACAACACTGGTATCTTGTATCCCATAGTATGCGATAATTAGTCTTTTATAGTGTTTTTAATTGCGTCGAGGAAGCCATGACCATATTTCAAGTCTGGCTCAACATAGTTGCCCTCTCCCCACTCGTTCCATGAACGCAAGAACAGAATCTTATGCTCTGGAGACTTATCCTTTATCACATCCAGAGCCTTCTCTATATGCTTCTGGAAATTCTCAGGTGTTGAATTGACATATACGCCCTCGCTCTTGCCTGTTCGTGGACTTCTGTCCCACTGAGACAAAATCGTAGGATAGACATTCTCCCATGAGTCTTCTGGTGAAAAGAAGTATTTGGTTATTTTTGAGAAATCGTATTTCAATGTCGGCATGAAAGAGAAACGCTGCTGCAATACAAAACGTATCAATCTCTTATACTTGCCTGAATACAGCATCTCGGCACGTGATTTACCCAGAGAATTGACTGCGTCAAATCCCATATCAAGGAAACTCTTGTATACCTCAGCACTGCTTTCAAGGTTTGGCAGCACTCTACGAATAGTTCCATCTGCATTACGAACCATCGTTGTGGTCGAATTGCACATAGCAACGAAGTACACTCCCTTCAGTCCATTCTCTTTCGCCATCTTTTGCCATAGCTCCATGAATCTCTCTATATCTGCAAAACCATAAGGGTCGAATATACAAAACAGAGGTTTTCCATCTACAGTGATATATCGATGGTCTTTGAAAGCTGGCAATACAGTATTAAAATGGTTTATATAATCCTCATCACCTGGATAAAGTTGCTTGGATATCATCGTTGTTCCACCATTATTTTTCCACGTTTTTGTGGTCCAGTCATGGTTTGCCCATGCCAAGCAGAATGGGAAGTCGGGCTTACCAGAAGCCAACACTTCATCAAACGGACGGTTGAGCAGTCGCTTGCCATTGCCCATCCAATAGTGCCAATAACAGAAACCCTCAATACCTGCCTCACGTGCCATCTCAGCCTGTCGCTCACGAGTCTCAGGCAATCTGAGGTCATAGAAACCTAAATCCGCAGGAATGCGCGGTTGATAATGCCCACGGAACAAAGGTTTTGCCTTTGCTACGTTTGTCCATTCTGTGAATCCTGGTCCCCAGACTTTGTCGTTCTCCGCCAAAGGATGAAACTGAGGCAAATAAAGCGCTATAACTCGAGCTTTCATATTCTTATTCTATTATGTATTTATCTTATTTATACTCTGACTATTGTCGTCGTTAATCTTTTCCTCCAATGGAAATTTCTCCAATAGGGCTTCATGATAACGCAAGTAGACATATAGCAGTGCAAACATTATCATTCGTAAATTGGCTGTATCTGAAAACGAGAACAGATACATTCCACCTTGCATGCTGACACATATTGTGAAATACAGCAACAGCAGTTGATATAACTTTACAGTTCCGTCGCGTGGACGCACTGACCTTGCCACCAAGACGAAGAACACTACAAATATAACAAATGCCACAACCGGTCCGAAATCAATAGTGAAATCGCCAACAAATGTCGAGAATACATTGTCATCGATGTCCAGATTGTGATACTTGTCTCTTCGTTCTATATAGTTCTTGGGCACACTGCTGTCAAACATTCTTAAGAAGAGATTTATCGTTCGCTCGCCATGTCGAGTGCCTCCTGGTTCGAGTCCATAGTTGTTGAAATATAGACTTCCCTGACCTATATACCAGTTAAGGAATCCAAAGACTCCTTCACTGCGGTCGCCGAAACGACTCATTGTAATGGCAGCAACTGGCAACGTTATGACGATAAGCAGAGTGACACCTGCAACTTGCACAAAGCGATTTATCTTATTCGACAAGTAATGACGGAATGTCATATAGCCACCTATCAGCGTGAGAATGCCAAGTATCACACCTGAGCGCTCGCCACGCATCACTGGCATCACCAAACCAATGAGCGAGGAGAAGAACAACGCCACAAGCAGCAGTCGCGACTTCTCTTTCAACGTAAGCAAATAGAAGAACAAGAACACTGTTATGTCCGAACAGGCATTATATATCACAGCAGGAAGGTTTCTAATGGCACCTCCCGAATCACTCACGTTCTCCATCTGCTCGGTGTAAGCATCTTTTCCGGCGCTCACATCAGTAAAGAGCTTCACAAAACCTGTGCTGAAATTGTTAGCCAGTTCGGGCAACAGACATATTGCACACAACACTATCACTACAGAGAGTATCTTCAAGGTGCGTGTATGAGGGTCGGCTATCTCGTTTGGCATATTCTCATGATAGGCTATTGACGGCATCAATGCTATCATCATCATAACGTACAGATATATATAAGGGAATACCTTCAGCGGCTCGTATGTCATCGAGAAGATGGGGTCGTTCAACGAGAGTATCGAAAACACCGCATACACTATATACATTGTGATGATGGCACTACCTCCATCAAGGACGCGCACATTACGGTGATACCATATAAGTGTTGCCACCCACACAAAAAGGTAGGTGAAAGCCAATATATTATTTATACTTGTGACATCCATCATTTAACGAACTTTTTAGACATTCTTCTCAACATCTGCAATACGGCTACTCGCTCTTGGGCTGTGAGACCTACGACATACACCAAAGTTCCAACCACTAACGGCACAGCCAAAAACACCACAACAAGGCTCAACAGGGCTGAATGTATAGCACTATGCACGAAGTAAGTGAACGCTCCACCTGCTATCGTTATCAGCAATGCCGGCAGACAGAAGGCAAAGAGATATTCTGAAATAGAAAATTCCGAATAGTAATGGCGCAAACATACAAGGCGGATGAAGTGTGTCAACACACATACTCCTATCAATGATACGAAGACATACTCTGCTGTCAGCCCAAACTTGAACAACACCCATGATATGGGAAGACACAACAGCGTGACACTCTCCACCGAAAGATGGTAGTACTTTATATGTCCAGAGGCTTGAATAATGGTTGTTATAGGATTGTTCATAGCCAAACACACCACATATATTATTATGAGTCGAGAGAACAACACAATCTGTGCTGTCACAGAATCGCCCAGCCACAAATGCAATATGGTGGGCATCTCGGCTATCATAGGCAACGAAACCATCAACAATACATAATAAATAAACTTGTTGCTCACTGCGAACAGCTGGTTCAGACATTTGTAGTCGCCTCCTGCATACGATTGTATCATTGCTGGACGCATTGCCAGCACCATACTATTGCACAGAGCATTGAAGGCATTGTTTATCTGTTGGGATATAGCAAAGGCTACATTCACTATAGGTCCGAAGTATATATTCAGCAATATGGTGTTGCCTTGAATCATACACACCTTCGCTATGGAGCCAAACATGGTCCAACCAGAGAACGAAAGGAGCTGTCTGGTCAACAAGGCATTCTTGACTGAACGATATTTGCACTCCTCGTAAGTTCGCGAGCAATATATCGAATACATAAGAAACACTATGACAGCAACCAACAGCAATCCACCACTGTAGAACACGAGACTGTCAATCATAACATATCCTATCAACACAGCGACAAACACCTTAAGCAGACAGTCGATAGTCGAGATAAGAGCATAGCCTTCCATATTCTCGTGAGCAAACAAAGCCGACGAGAATGGTATCTGCATAATGGAGATGACAAAGGTGAAGATAGCAAACTGGAAGCACATTCTTGATGCTCCCATTCTTTCTACTGGAATATTCAGCTTGGTCTCAAGAAACCATATACCAACTGTCTCAAACAATACCAGCAACACCACTGCTATGACGAACAATATTCTCAAGCTCAATGAGAATATCTCGTTCATTCCCATCTTATCCTTTTTTCCTAAGGCTATTGAGTAGAAACGCTGAATGGAGAGTTCCATGACGCCGCTCAAGAAGGACGACATCATGACAACGCCAGCTACGGCATTAAATATGCCGTAGTCTATCGCCCCCAATCCAGCCAAAACGAAACGGACTGAATACAGATTTATTATTGTGATGAAAAGCATTCTGACAAATAGCAACATCGAATTGGTAGCTATTCGTTGCGAAAGGTTTCCATTACCTGTTTTTTCTGTAGTCATTACTTTTCTTTGATTATATCCTTAAGTATATATAGTGTTGTACAGCCGAATGCCACCACCAACATTGTCAATATAAACATTACACGCTTCGGACTGTCTGGTCGGATAGGCACTGCGGCTCCCTTGATTAAAGTAAACGCTGGTGTGCGCTCCTGTATCTTTGCCTTTGCCGCCTGTAGCTGTGTGCTCAATGTCGAATAGGTGTTAAACTTTATCTGCATATCGTTCTCAAGGTCATTCTGCTTAGACTTGAAACTTTCCAACACGACATCCAAGTTGGCATCTGCATAACTGCCATATGTCTGTCTTGAGCGTTCGTAGGTTTGCTTTGCCTCGTCTGTGAGTTTTTTATAATACTCATAGTCTACACGTGCCTTACGTGTTCTGTATACGGTAATAAACTCCTGCAGATGTTCTCTTACTGAATCGGCTACAGTCTTGCATATTACTGGATCTTGGTCTTTTACGTCAATAGTGATTACGCCAGTCTTCTTGTCAACCGTGAACTTTATCGAGCCTTTTATTCCATTAGCCACATCGTCCGATGCCTTATTCATGCGATAAGGGTCAAACTTGGCACCATTGCCCGAATTATCCTTCTTCTTAAAGAGCGATATGACATAGCCCAAGCCTTTCTCCCACCAAGTCTTCTGCTGCCAATTATACATATAGTCATAATATGTAGTGTTGATTTTGCCGTCCTTGCTGCTAACCTTTATGTCGAACAATCCTGCCACAAATCCGTTGTCGTCCATCAATTCTGGATACAGCAAAGGCGTGATGGCATCATTCGACTGAACATTAGACAAATCAAATCCGAATGAAGAAGCCAATGAACTCAATGCTCCACCCGACGACTGATTCTCAGCTTCTGGAGCCATCTTGGTTTCAGTGCTATACATTCGTGGTATACTGTATATATAAATTGCGGATAGCACAAAAGTTATTGGCAAAACAATATAAAACAGTTTCTTACGTTTCAGCAATTCACTGACGACTTGCTTGTAATCTACTCTTTTTCTCTCTTTACAATCTGCCATAATAGTTTAATCGTAATCTTTTGTTATATTATTTTAGTTGATGATTCGTCTATTTATCTATATATCTTCTTCACAGTTCCGTCGGCATACTGTTCTATATATATATTCTGTGGCAATTCCTTTTCATTCACATTGGTGTAGTCCATGCCATAGATATTCACACGCTTTACCATCTTGTTTCCCATGCTTGCCACGCCATCTATAGATGTCTCTTTCGACAGTTCTGCTGTCAACGTTTCAAGCGACTTCATACGTGCCTTCAAATGCGACAGCGCCTCCTCTATCTGTTCGTCAAGCGTGTTCATACATTCATCTTCATACACATTGCGATGTAGTTCCATGCTTTGGGTTACGGCTTCACCACAGTCGGTTTTCAATGCGTTGCCCCTAATCTTTATTCTTATTCCCGACTCACCTTTCACATAGTCTCCACTGTCATACACACCCTTGCCCTTCTGTGTTATCACCAGTCGGCCAGGTACATAGTTACTAATAATACTCTCGCCAGCCGCCCCTTCTGGAGGATACACCTTAGTGGCTGTTGGGTCTTGGCCTTCTATTGTTTCAATAGATAGCAATGGTAGGTTGGGCCACTCTATAGTGGTTTGACCATTTATCGTGATTTGGATAGTTGCGAGTAATGCAACAATACTTATCAAAATACGGCTAAAATGGGATATAATCATATTTCTTGTTTTTACAATGAAGTTAAGTGTCTATTTAAATAGGCAAAGGTACGCATAATTATTGACATTAGCTTGTATATATCAAGTATTTTGACGAATTTTGTAGTCTAAATCATTAATTATATGGAAGTTTATATCATTATAGCAGTGGTGGCTGTAGCCATGACATTAGTGGGCTTTGTGCTTGGCAATAAAGGCAAGGCCAATCAGCAGGACAAGACGGAGCTTATAGATAACCTGTATAAGCAGCTCGACGAACAAAAAAAAATACTCTCGGAGCGTGACCAAATTATAGTCAGCAAAACCGAACAGATAACATCTTTGACCGCAGAGAGGGATGTGCAAGCGGCTCAAGCCGATAGTTTTCGCAAGCAACTTGATGCCCAACTTGCTGACAATAAGGCTTCGTACGAAAAACATATAGCCGAGCTTAAATCGTCGCAAGAAAATCAGATAGCCGAGCTTAAGGTGTCGCACGACAAGCAACTTGCACAGGTTAAGGATGCTGCCGACAAGCAGATAGAGGCTCTTAGACAGATGAACCGCGAGCAGGTTGACAATCAGCTCAAGCTCATTCGTGAGCAGATGCAGACTACATCAGAAGAGGTGTTGAAGCGTCGTCAGGATGAATTGGGCGAGCGCAACCGCGAGCAGGTGTCCAAGATTATCGACCCTCTGCAGCAGAGTCTGAAGGATATGCAGGAGGCTTTGGACAAGACTAAGGAGCAGCAGAGCGAGGCTCTTACTCGTCTTGACGAGACTATAAAGATTAATATGCAGAAGAGTGCCGCCTTGGGCGAGACTGCCGACCGCCTTACACGTGCGCTTACTGGCGAGGTTAAGGTACAAGGCAACTTTGGCGAGCTTAAGCTTAAGCAGCTTTTGGAGGACCTTGAGCTAAAGGAAGGCGAACAGTTTGATACGCAAGAGACACTTAAGGACAAGGCTGGAAAGCAGGCAAAGGGTGATGATGGCAAGGGATTGATTCCCGACTTTATCCTTCATTTCCCAAACAACCGCCATGTTGTTGTCGATTCAAAGATGTCGCTTACCGACTACGAACGCTATATGAATGCCGAAGACGGTACTCCTGAGAAAACCGAATATCTTAAGTCGCATATAGCCAGCGTGCGTGCTCAGGTAAAGCGTCTTGCCAAGAAAGAATATACAAAGTATCTGCCAAGCGGCTACAACAAACTCAACTTTGCCATTATGTATGTGCCTATAGAGGGTGCGCTAAACCTTGCATTGCTAAACGACAGCACGCTGTGGCGTGAGGCATACGATGAGGGTGTTATGATTCTTGGTCCGCAAACTATGTATATGAATCTTCGTGTATTGGAGATGATGTGGACTCAGGTGCGCCAACTTAGCAATCAGCAGGCTATGATGGATGCTGCCAACACTGTTATCGATCGTGTGCAAGACTTTGGTGTGCGCTTTATGGATGTAGAATCGAGCATGAACGACACTATAAAGAAGATGTCAAAGCTTAAGATTACTACTGCCGACAGTGGTGCAAGCATCATTACCGCAGCACGCAATCTGCTTAAGGCTGGTGCAAAGGAGAATAAGAAGAAAAAGTCGCTTGCAGAAATGGACGACCAAGTGTTTATTGAGAATAAGGAATAATAAACGAATAACGACAATTACACGTACTCAAACCATTATAGTCTCCGTGTAATTGTCGTTAATTTTTTGGGGGTTACTTTACGATGCTTTCGATATACTTGCACACCATATCGATGCCCTTGACGTTGTCGCCTCCCTCTGGTATAATAATGTGTGCAAATCGCTTTGTTGGCTCAATGAATTGCTCGTGCATAGGTTTTAGCACCTTGAGGTAACGGTCTAACACAGTCTGCACATCACGTCCGCGTTCCACAGTGTCGCGTTGTATGTTGCGTATAAGACGTTCGTCCGAGTCGCAGTCAACAAATATGCGTATGTCCATAATGTCGCGCAGCTTCTTGTTGATGAGAGTCATGATGCCCTCTACAATAATTACCGGCTTCGGTTCTACATGTATAGTCTCCGGCAGTCGGTTGCACTTGAGGTACGAGTAGGTAGGATGCTCTATGGCTCTGCCTTCCCGCAGTTCGTTGATTTGCTTGGTTAATAGTTTCCAGTCGAAAGCGTCAGGATGGTCGAAGTTAATGGCGTGTCTTTCCTCTTCGGTCATTGATGTGGTGTCGTTATAGTAAGAGTCGAGTGGTACAACAGCCACATGATGCGGAGGCAATGCTTCCACAATCTTCTTCACTACAGTTGTCTTGCCAGAGCCAGTGCCTCCGGCAATACCTATAATTGTAACTTTATCGTTTGTCATATATTGCTTTATATTTTGTTTTAGTTGTCAATTTAATCTTTTGCTTATTATCCACTCTTCCACGTTGCGTGTCTTGCTCGAGAAGTTTACACCTATCTTGTATAGTTGGCGTTTGTCCATTGCAAATGGTTCGGTATATCCACAACGGTCTATCTGCTTGAGTGCTTCTTCGGCTGTGCGGTCGAGTTTACACTCAACTATATAGATGTAGTTTTGGGTTTGTATAACCGCATCTATACGTCCGTCGCTTGTTGGTCGTTCTACTTGTGTGTAGAACCCCATAATTTTAAATATTAGGAACATAGCGTTTTGGAAGTAAAGCTCGGCATTGCCAACAACTTGATAGCTTGTATCAGCGAACAAAGTTTTCATGCGTTGCATAAACTGTTCGGGTTTTCCTGCCTCTACGTCCTTTACAAATTCGTCTACCATAAACGGCGAATTGCTACCAGCCGAAGTATATAGTGGCAACATAAAGTTGAGGAATCCTTCCTCTACTTCCTTGTTTGGAAATCCCAATAAGTATTTCTTAAAACGCTCGTCATATCCCTTTATCGTTAGATATCCGCTTTGGTAGATTATTGGAATGGGGTTGGTTGATAGCGAGTCGACGCTGTTAATAACATCGCTTGATACATATTCTTTAGTAATATCTGGCAGGCGATAGTTGTGCATCTTCATAAGGTCTACGAGGAATGTAGGTGTGCCTGTTTCAAACCAATAGTCCTTATAACGCAACTTGGATAATGTATTAAGAACACTGAACGGATTGTATATACCTACAGTATTCTCTTCAAAATGGTATCCGTCGTATCTCTCTTTTAGTTTTGCTAATGTTTGTTCTTCAGTGTCGCTATATGCTTTGCTCAACTCCTTAATTCCTTCTTTAAAGTTGCATAGAAGTTCGTCCTGTGTTATACCGCAGATACTAATGTAGCGGTAGTCCATAGATATGTCAGTTAGGTTGTTAAGGTCGCTGAACACACTTACTTTGCCAAACTTGGTAACTCCCGTAAGTAATGCAAAACGTATGTATTGGTCTTGAGTTTTAAGCACCGAGTAGAAAGCCTTGAGTTGCGAGCGGTAGTCTTCTTGTAGTTGTGGCATACCAATAGTCTGCAATATAGGCTTGTCGTATTCGTCGATAAGTATAACAACATTATGTCCTTCCTTCTGTGCAGCTCTGGCAACAACACCCTTGAAGCGCAGGGCGAGCGTGGTTTCCGACTTACGTGTGCCGTATTTTTCTTCCCAATTACTGATATGGTCGTTTAGTACAGCATACAAGCTTCCCTCTTCACGATAGTTGGCTGTGTTGAGGTCGATGTGCAGTATAGGGTGAGAGAGCCAGTTTTTCTCCAGTTCGGCGATAGCAAGACCTTCAAACAAATCTTTACGACCTTGGAAGTAGGCTTCGAAAGTAGAGAGCAATAGGCTCTTGCCGAATCGTCTTGGACGACTCAGAAAGTAGTATTTGCCTTCGTCTGCAAGTTTGTATACAAACATAGTTTTGTCAACGTATGCAAACCCGCCTTCTCTTAATTCCTTGAAGTTCTGTATTCCGATAGGATATTTCATAATGCGGTCAATGTTGTGACGTTACATAATTTTTACAAAGTTAATCATTTTCCTTTATGCAACAAAAAAAAGGCGGCAAATTGCCGCCAATATAATTAAAGATTGTTGTGTGTCATAATGCTATGGGTTTATGCAAGCTTCGTGCTTATACCTTTAAGTACCTTGACATAAAACTCCGCCTTCTTCTCCACCTTCATAGGATATG
>ERZ1034687.1568-NODE-1568-length-11574-cov-5.165553_pt1 | contig 11574 bp, 5 predicted proteins | sample MGYA00520704_ERZ1034687 | MGnify/ENA primary metagenome ERZ1034687 (study PRJEB33766, sample SAMN09781762) | gut metagenome | biome: gut microbiome | host: Homo sapiens | place: Madagascar | study: EMG produced TPA metagenomics assembly of the PRJNA485056 data...
TTTTAATACTTTTTTCAACTACTTAAATCATCTGATAAGAATGATTACGTGTACAACTTGATATAAGAATAATAAATAGCATTATTAAGAATTATGAATATACCCGATTTATCCGTAATAGAAAAAGTATTAAATAACTGCGCATCTTCATCTGAAATACATTCTGTATTAACCTGGTTCAAAACAGAAGAAGGACAAAAATGGCTGTCTGCTAGAATGGACAAAGAAGAACAAGATATCATATTAGGACAAGAAGAAGAGTTGATAAATCAAAAGATCCATTCAGACAGAATCTACCGACATATTATGCATAAAATGCATTCCATAAAAATCAAGCGATGGGGACTTAGAATTGCCGCTGCATTAATACCATTTATACTCATGGCAGCAATTTATACCCAAGTAGGTACAAAAATTGACTTTTTTGCACAAAGTGAATTTGATGAAGTAACAGTCCCGTCGGGCGAACACTTGCAGTTATTATTTCAAGACGGAAGCAAAGTTTATTTAAATTCAAATAGTCATATACGCTATCCAAAAAAATTCTCTTTCTTTGAACGAAAAGTCTATTTAGAAGGAGAAGCATGGTTTGAAGTTTCCAAAGAAGACAATTGGCCTTTTGTAGTAGACTTAAATTGCCTTAAAGTAAAAGTTTTGGGTACCAAATTTAATATAAAAGCTTATCCCGGAGACGAAAATGTAAATGTTGCTTTGAAAGAAGGAAAAGTTAATTTGGAACTTGCTTCGTCTAAAATCATAAACTTAGCCCCAGGGGAAAAAGCTATCTATAACCGTACCACCAACGACTGTCTTGTAAAAACATACGATACAAATTCTAAACAAAACGATTGGCGCACCAGCAAACTTATATTCAAAGACACACCTTTGGAAGAAGTTTTGAGAGTCTTATCCTCAACTTACCATATACACTTTAAAATAGAGAATGAGTATCTCTATAAATACACCTATACTTTAACATCCGATAAAAAGAACCTTTATAAAATTTTAAACGAACTCGAAAAAATAACTCCAATAGCATTTGAAAAACAAGGAGACACATTTTTCGTATATCAGAAAAATAAGTAGATAAAAACATTGCATCGTAATATAGAATTCATAAGAATTTAATAAAATCTTTTTTTCTTTGCTAAAAAAGACATATAAGCTATCTATTTAATAACCAGCGCAAATAGAACATTATAAGATTTTCTTTTTTAAGAAATATCTTCTGTTATTCATCCTTTTTAAGGTTTCGCGTGTATATTAAATAGTTTGCAAACCTTATATCTTTATAAAATCTAAAAATGTAAATTCATGAACAAAGAAAAGAGAAAGGACTCTCCGAAGAAAGAACTAAAACTTCAAGTCCCCAGAACTGTAAAAGTCATGACTTTGGCATTAGGCTTATCCGTATCCGCTTTCGCAACGACCGATGCATATAAAGTAAACCTAAACGTCAAAAACGTCAGTGTCGAGACTGTACTAGAATCCATTCAGCAACAAACCGGCTTAAATATTGCGTATAGTAGCCAGATTGTAGACAAAAACCGAAAAGTAAGCCTCAACTGCTCTAATGTTGATATTACCGTCGCAATGAACAAAATCATAAAAGGCACAACATTAAAGTATGAAATAAAAAACGGAAAAATCTATCTATACGATACCAAAGTTTCTTCCGCAAATACCAATCAACAGAAAAAGATTTTAGTGAAAGGTATAGTACGCGATAATAATGGAGAAGCAATTATCGGAGCCAGCGTAATAGAAAAAGGAACGACAAATGGTACAGTCACCGATATGGATGGTAAATTCTCACTCACAACAGACTCAAACAACCTTTTGGAGATTTCCTTCTTGGGTTATACTACACAAACCATAAAGACTGTTGCTGGAAAGACCCTCAATATCACAATTAAAGAAAGCTCGGAAAGTTTAAACGAAGTTGTGGTAGTAGGATACGGTGTACAAAAGAAAGTAGACCTTTCAGGATCAGTGGCTACAGTATCAACAAAAGTGCTGAACAACCGCTCTGTCATGACTGTGGGACAGGCTCTTCAAGGTTCGGCAGCTAACCTTAACGTTTCTATTGGCAGTGGTCAAGCTACAGATTCTCCTTCATTCAACATCCGTGGTGTCACCTCTATCAATGGTGGCGAGCCTTTGGTTGTAATTGATGGAGTAGTTTCTACCGCCAGTGAATTAAACCGAATGAATCCATCCGATATCGGAAACATTTCAATATTAAAAGATGCAGCCTCTGCTGCCATTTACGGATCACGAGCTGCATTTGGCGTAATTTTAGTTACAACAAAAACAGCGTCGCAAGAGAAACTGACAATCAACTATAATAATAATTTCGCAATGCGACGTCTATCGTGTGCGTCAGACATCATCACTGACCCTTACGATGTAACCACCATACGAAATGCCATGTATTACCCTTGGGGAACTTGTTACACTACAGAGCAAGTAGAGTATGCAAAAAAACGTTCGGAAGACCCAACCATATCTCCATTTTATGTAAATCCGGACGGAAATTACAGCTATTTCGAAAATACAGACTGGTATGGAGAGACTTATAAAAACCTGTCATTCTCTACCAACCACACAATCGACATATCCGGAAAGACCGACAAGGTAGATTATTATTTTTCTGCCGGCTATAGTTTTCAAAATGGAATGATAAAAGTAGGCACAGATAAATTCAACCGCTATAATATCCGTTCTAAAATAAACTTCAAGCTGACAGACTGGTGGACATTAGGAAACAATACCAGCTTTGTTACTTCTGATTATGAATCTCCGTACTATTTGGGATCAAGTTTTTACTGGAAAGTAAATCGATGCAGCCCACTTGACCCAATTTATAATCCAGATGGATCTTATACCAATGCTGGCGCAAGTATTTTCGGTAAACTTCAGGATGGCGGACGTTGGAATCAGCAAAAGACAACTTTAACAACCCATTTTTCTACCCAAATAGACATCTTAAAAGATGTGCTTTGGGTAAACGGATCGTTTATGTATTCTTCAAACAAAAACAATGAAGACGGTTCAATACTATCTGTTCCTTATAAAAAAGGTCCGGATACACCTGCTTTTTATATTGACAATGTTTCCTCGGCTAATTTAAACAATACAAACGCTCATACGGCAACTTTTGACGCATACGCTACCTTCCATAAAAAATTTAACAAAAAACATGACTTTACAGCTATGGTAGGTTTTAACCAAGAAAGTTGGCGTTCAAAATATTCCTCAGCAAGTCGCAGTGAGCTTATCACAGATGCACTGCCTTCTATAAACTTGGCAACAGGAGATATGAATGTAAGTCAGTCAATTAACACATTAGCTCTACGAAGTATTTTTGGACGTTTAAATTATATATATAACAACAAATACATCCTTGCATTCAATGGTCGCTACGATGGCACATCTCGTTTTCCAAGCAACTCACGATTTGCTTTCAACCCGTCAGGATCTGCAGCTTGGGTTGTTTCAGAAGAACGCTTCTTCGAGCCTTTAAAAGATGTGGTTAGTTTCTTAAAGCTAAGATTCTCTTATGGTAGTCTAGGTAATCAATCCCTAAGTTCTTATTACCCTTACCTTGCTACTATGTCAGCGCGCAAAACCAGTCAAATATTAGACGGAAAGCAACCTATTTCAATTTCTGCTCCAGGATTGGTATCAGGTAATCTGACTTGGGAAAAGGTAACGACCGCCGACTGGGGATTAGATTTCAACCTCTTTGACAACAGATTAACCGCTACAGTCGATGCATACATTCGACGTACCAAAGACATGCTGACCAAAGGTGTAGAATTACCAAGTGTATTAGGGACATCCGTTCCTAAAGAAAACGCTGCCGACCTTAAAACAACAGGATGGGATTTGACATTAAATTGGAGAGACCAATTCAAACTAAGCGGTAAACCATTCAATTATGGATTAAGCTTTAACATTGGTGACAGCCGTTCTTGGATTACTAAATTCGCCAACACAACTGGAGATTTGGACGATTATTATGTAGGCTATGAAATAGGAACTATCTGGGGATTAGAAACCGAAGGATTCTTCACCTCACAAGAAGACGTGGACAAACATGCAGACCAATCACAAGTAGACCCATATCCTGGTACTCCTCCCATGGCTGCTGGAGACATCAAATTCAAAGACCTTAATAACGATAATAAAATCAATAAAGGAAGTTGGACACTCGATGACCACGGAGACTACCAAATTATAGGAAACAGTAGGGCACGCTATAATTTCGGTTTTACAGCCAACGCAGATTGGAACGGTTTTGATTTCAGTATTTTCATACAGGGAATCATGAAAAAGGACTATTATCCAGGCTCTAACGACTTATATTTCTGGGGTGTTTACGCACAGCCATGGACTAATATAACAAAAGGAAACTATTATGACCATTGGACTGAAGAAAATCCTAACGCATACTTCCCAAGATTCAAATCCTATCAGGCATATATCAACGGAAAAGGATTGGCGGCTCCACAAACCAAATACCTACAAAACGCAGCCTATGCCCGTTTGAAAAACCTGACAATAGGATATACCCTTCCTGTAAAATGGACGAGTAAAATTAACATCTCTCGCGCAAGGGTATTCTTCTCAGGAGATAACATGTTAGAAATTTCAGGATTATATAAATACTACAAAATGGACCCTGAATGTTTAGGAGGACAAATGTATCCACTACAACGCTCTTATTCATTCGGACTTAATGTTACATTCTAAAATAGTAAGACAATGACAAAAAATAGAAATATACATATTTGGATGATAGGATGTGCCTGCTTATTAGGCTTAAGCAGTTGCAACGATTCATTCTTAAATAAATTTCCAGAAACATCTATCACGGAAGGTGGATTCTTTACTTCACCCAAAGACTTGGAAATCTACACGAATGGGATGTACGGGTATATTACTTCTAATTATACCGATGCAGTTTCAGACAATAACATTTCCACATCAGATGCCTATATATACAAGATGATGAAAGGAAATGTAGACCCAAATAATACAGGAACTTGGTCGTGGTCAAGCATACGCAACGTAAATTTCATGTTAGCCCGATGCAATAAAATTCAAGGCGACATGGCAGAAGCCAACCATTACATTGGTTTAGCCCGTATGATGAGAGCTAAATTATATTATGACAAAGTATTAAGCTATTCTGATGTTCCATGGTATAGTCGTGATTTACAAACCAACGACAAAGAATTATTATACAAGCCCCAAGATTCACGTAAAGTCGTTGTAGACTCAATCATGAAAGACTTAGAATTCGCTACAACTAACATGAAAGACGGAAATAGCCGCACTCGCTGGTTCAAGAATGGAGCATTAGCTATACAAGCCCGTATTGCACTCTCTGAAGCTTCTTGGAGAAAGTATCATCCAGAATTAGAATTGAATGATGCAGACCGTTTCTACCAGATCGCTATTGATGCCTGCTCAAAAATCATTCAATCTAACCAGTATAGTTTGTCTACAGCCAAATCTGGTTTACTAGATTCTTATGAGGCACTTTTCTGCAGCGATGACCTAAGCAATAATAAAGAAATGATTTTCTATGAAAATTATAGCAAAGAGCTTAAAAGATATCACAATGCAGGAGGAGCTTTATTTGACTATGACGGTAGCTTGTCACGTGATTTAATGGAAGATTATCTTGTAATAGAGAACAACAAGACAAAGACATTCCAAGAGGTCCCAGGATATGACAAAAAAGAATTTGTGGATGTCTTTGAAAATCGTGATCCAAGAATGAAACAAACATTTATGACTCCAGGATTCATAAAAGCTTCGGAAACCAAACCATATCGACAGAAAATTACACTAGGAGGTTATCCACAAGTAAAATTCTATCCTCGCACAGCAGATCAGATTCCTTGGGGTAACGCTTATACCGATCTCCCTGTCATTCGCTATGCGGAAATATTATTAATGTACGCCGAAGCAAAAGCCGAATTAGGTCAACTCACACAAGACGACATTGATAAAACCATCAATGAAATTAGAAGACGTGCAGGTGTGCCTGATGCATCTTTAACCGAATGGATGAGCAAAATAGACCCTACTCAAGAAAAACATTATCCCAATGTTTCTTCTTCACAAAAAGGGGCGGTCTTAGAAATCAGACGTGAAAGACGCATAGAGTTAGCATGCGAAGGATTCCGTTTCAATGATTTAATGCGTTGGGGTTGTGGGAAAAAAATGGCCGAAGTTCCTGAAGGCATTTACATCGGTAAACTTGGATATATGGATGTTACAGGCGACGGACAACCCGATTACGCTATTGTAGCCACAAAAGAAGACGCTAACGCTATTCCTGCTGAAGACAAGAAAAATTACAATCTGCAAGTAGAGATTTTAGCAGGAAATACGATTGCATTAACAGAAGAGAATAAAGGTTTCATACAAATGATTTCTCAAATAGGACGATGGACTTTTGAAGACCCCAAATACTATTATACACCTTTAGCAACCAAAGACTTGATTTATAATCCAAACCTTGTACAAAACAAGTATTGGAAATAATAAATTAATAAAATAGCAGGGAAAATTTTACTCTTTGCCCTGCTATTTTTACATCTTTACCACAAAACTCTACATTAACTTTATTCTAACCTACATTTATCAATGTTTCGATTACTTGTTTTCTTATTTATCTCAACAGCTATTCACGGTATAGCCAATGCAACTCACACAGGACATGTATATATAGATAAAAACTGTAACGGGAAATATGACAAAGGAGACAAAGCGTTATCCGGAGTTTTAGTATCCGACGGTCTTAATGTCGTAAAAACAGACAACAACGGAGAGTTCAACTTGCCAGGACATCTAAAAGAACGTTTTATCTTCATTACAACACCATCAGGATATAAAATAAATAACGCTTATTACCAACGCATATCAAACAAAGTCGCATCATATGATTTTGGGGTAACTCCATATAATAAAGTCATTGCTCCCAATGGAAGCCATAAATTTATTCATATATCAGATACCGAGATTCATGGTTCTAATACCAACGACGAGCATTCTGATTGGGTACAAAATATACGTGATTATGCCTCTAATGAGAATGTAGCTTTCATTATTAACGGAGGAGACATCTGCTATGAAAGCGGATTACGCAACCATATCCACTTAATGAATACACAAAACATGAATATTCCTGTGTTCTACTCTATCGGAAACCATGACTTGGTAAAAGGCGAATATGGCGAACAACTTTTCGAACAGATTTACGGTCCTGTATATTATTCTTTCGATGTGGGTAACGTACATTATATAGTAACCCCCATGATGAGTGGTGATTACCAGCCGTCATACCGACCAGAAGATGTTTATAAATGGATAAAAAATGATTTAGCCATGATTCCAAATAATAAACCTATTATTGTATTCGGACATGATTTGCCCACTACAGACGGTAATTTCAGCTTTAAGATTAAAGGAAAAGATTCCATAAACCTTGATGAACACCACCTGAAAGCATGGTTATACGGACATTGGCACATTAATCATATATATAAGCATCAAAAAGCCTATAGCATCTGTTCACTTACGCCTATCAGAGGCGGCATCGACCATTCTGCTGGTTCTTTCAGAGTAATGCACATCGATGAGAATGGTGATTTCATTTCCGAAATACGATATCCATATATCAACAAATCGGTCAAAATAGCCTCTATAAATAATCTGAAACCAATAGTGTCTCCGTCAGGAACTTTGCAAATAGCAGTTAACGCCTATTCTGCAAACACCCACGTAAAACACATTGTTTGCGAATGCGTTTCTTCTGATAAAAAAATAATCGGCAAAACTCTTTTAAAAGCTCAAACAGATTTTGCATGGGCAGGACAATTGGCATTACCCACAGCTTACCAAGGAGATTTTCTAACGCTAAAAGCAACCGCCGAATTCGAGAATGGAGAAAAAGCCACAACATCGTCTTCTTTCTCCTACCAACCCCAATCAGCACAACCCACAACCAAACCTACCGATAACTGGGTTAATCTACTAGGAAATGCTGCCCATAACAATAGCAAGAACAAATGTTCTTCACTGCAAAATCTACGCTTGGCATGGATTAACAATATAGGTTCAAATATCTTCATGACATCTCCTATAATTTACAAAGAAGCAATCTATACAGCCTCGGTAGACGAAAACTATCAAGGAAAAGCATGCGTAGCTTGCTTTGACGCAAAAAATGGAGCTCTAAAATGGAAATTCAGGGTAAAAAATTCTATAAAAAACTCGATTGTAGCAGAAAACAACCTCATCTTCGCACAAGACGTAGAGGGGAATTTATATGCTATTGATGCTATAAAAGGAACTTTGGCTTGGGAAAAAAAATTATCGATAGATAAGGTACTGCCTGCATTAATCGAAGGATTAGTAGTACATAACGGTATAATATATGCAGGCTCTGGAAAAGGTCTCTGTGCCATAAACGCCGCCACCGGAAAAGAAATTTGGAAGAACAAAGACTGGAATCAAAACCAAGGATCTACCGCCACGTTTTCAATAGACAACAACATATTAATCAGTAGTACACATTGGGGGGCTCTTTATGGCAATGACATACAAACAGGGAAATGCTTATGGGAAGTAGAAAAAGACGGCATACGCCATCGTTCTTCTTCTGCAGTCATGGACGGAGATGTATTTTATCTCACTTCTGATAAATCGTTCTTTATAATGAATGCCCGCAACGGAGCAATTATACTTCGTAAAGAACTCCCTTTCAGTGTCAATGTTGCCTCATCACCTTTAATTACCAATCATGAAATCATTTTCGGAACAGCTTCCGAAGGTATTGTAGCATTAGATCGCGAAACATTAAAAGAGAAATGGCGTTTTCGTACCGAAAGTGCCATGATTTATACAGCACCTTATTTCCGCAACCCTTCTGCAACGGTAGAGGCATCGCCTGTTCTATCCGGCAGAAACATCATTGTAGGAGGCGCAGATGGCATACTTTATATAATAGACAAAGCAACCGGAGCATTGGTCTGGAAACATGAAATCGGTGCCCCAGTTTTAGCAACTGTCGCTATATCCGGAAATATGATGTATGCGGTGGATTATGGTGGAAACGTATATGGATTTGTCGAAGATAAATAAAAGAACGCATTCTTTACGTACGGACATAAAAAAAGGAGTACCGCTGTACTCCAACCTTTGTTAACCTTAAATCTAATACTATGAAAAACACGATGCAAATATACGGACTTTCCATTATCATCCAAGCGATGAAGGCTAAAAATATATGTTGTATAACACGTTTTAACAAAACCCGCAAATCACAAAAGAGGATTTAACAAACAGAAAGCCACCTCCGCCCACAGCATTTCGCATCGGCAGAGGTGGCTTTAGCCTATATCGTAAAAAGAATTACTTCAGTTCAACGATTTCCTTACGAGCCACTTCAAGAGCTTCGTTTATATTGCTACAGATATTTTCCTTACCCAGCAATTTATAGAATCCTGAACGCTCTAACACGGCATGAACGCGCGGATTTACACCCGAAAGGATAATGTGTATGTTCTCCTTCTGCGACATCTCGCACAGAGTTACGAGGTTATGAATACCTGTAGAATCGATAAACGGTACTCTACGCATACGGATGATACGAATCTTTGGACGATCGCCTATGCTTGCCATGACTTCTTCAAACTTAGTAGCGATACCGAAAAAGTAAGGACCGTTGATTTCGTACACCTCTACACCTTCAGGAATAATAAGATGCTCTTCGTGAACTACCAAGTCTGATTCGTTTTCTGGAGCGATTTCATCTGTAATAACAGAAATCTGAGTAGTCTCCATTACACGTTTCATAAACAATACGCAGGCTATAACCAAACCTACCTCGATAGCTACAGTAAGGTCGAAAATTACAGTCAGGAAGAAAGTGATAAGCAACACTGTAACGTCCGACTTAGGGTTCTTCAATAGGCCCTTGAACACACGCCATCCGCTCATGTTATACGATACGACAACCAAGACTCCAGCCAAGCACGCCATAGGAATGTATTGTGCCAACGGCATAAGGAAAAGCAGGATAAGCAGCAATACTACCGCATGAACGATACCTGCTATCGGAGTACGTCCGCCGTTGTTGATATTAGTCATGGTACGCGCAATAGCTCCTGTAGCTGGTATACCACCGAAAATAGGAGATGCGATATTAGCGATACCCTGAGCAATAAGCTCGGTATTAGAGTCGTGACGGTCGCCTATCACACCATCGGCAACGGCTGCCGACAGCAATGATTCGATAGCTCCCAACACGGCAATTGTAATAGCTACAGGGAAGAGGTTCTTAATAGCCTCCCAGTTGAGCGACGGCACAGCGGCTTCGGGCAACTCGGCCTTGATGCTGAAACGGTCGCCGATAGTATCAATACAATCGATGCCAGCATACATCTTCATGCAATATACCGCAGCGGTAACCAACACGATAGCTACCAACGAGCCTGGTATCTTTTTAGAGAACTTAGGAGTAATGGCAATGATGAACACGCTGACTACGCTAACCAAGAAGTTCCACCAGTTAACCGTACCGAAATGCTTGAAATAAACCATCCACTTACCAATGAAGTCGCCCGGCACCTTGTCGCCACCAAACTGCAATCCGAATACATCGGCTATCTGAGTAGTGAAAATAGTGACAGCGATACCGCTGGTAAAACCGATAATGATAGGATAAGGAATAAACTTAATTACCGTACCCAACTTAAATACCCCGAGCAAAACAAGCAGTACGCCCGCCATCATGGTGGCCACCATCAATCCCTCGATGCCATACTGCTGAATGATTCCGTAGATAATTACGATAAACGCACCGGTAGGCCCACCAATCTGCACCTTGCTACCACCAAAGAAAGAGATGATAAAACCTGCTACGATAGCTGTGATAATACCCTTTTCCGGACTAACTCCCGAAGCGATACCGAAAGCGATGGCAAGAGGAAGTGCCACGATGCCGACAATTATACCGGCCATCAGGTCGGTAGTGAAATCTGTTTTCGAATAGTTCTTCAATGTAGAAAACAGTTTCGGCTTAAAATCGAATTTCTGCATTTTTTGTATTTTATTGTAAATTTCTGAAAGAGCTGCAAAATTATATAAAATCAGGCACTTATTTAAAGAAAGCCGCAACATATTGCTAAAAAGCCTTATCGTTCATGCTTATGCAATACATATTTCATTCTCCACACCCAGAATGAAAAGATTCTGAATACATTTTACTTTCAGAAAAAACTTTCCCATGTTTAATATTTAAAAATATCGGCATCAGAAGGTATTCTGAAGGGGATTAAAAAAGATTTCGAATAGCAAAAAAAAGAATTCGATGATCCAAGTGAACCATTGCGATGAGTTGATTGAATCATCGCAATGGTTCTTCTGCTCATTAAAGAATAAAAACATAGTCTATAATCCAATAGCTAAAATAAGCTATAATAACATTATATTAATCACAATATATAATATAGGTATACTATATAAAAACGTATAGTTCAGACAAATGAA
>ERZ1034687.1572-NODE-1572-length-11544-cov-13.285229_pt1 | contig 11544 bp, 16 predicted proteins | sample MGYA00520704_ERZ1034687 | MGnify/ENA primary metagenome ERZ1034687 (study PRJEB33766, sample SAMN09781762) | gut metagenome | biome: gut microbiome | host: Homo sapiens | place: Madagascar | study: EMG produced TPA metagenomics assembly of the PRJNA485056 data...
AAAAAAAAAACTATTTGAAGCGTCCGTGAGACCTCCTCGGATAAGGGCATTGTCTTTCCATCTTATACCCACTTCATTTACACCAACCATTCCGAATAGCAATAGGACTTTGATTTGTGATGCAATCTTATCCATGGTCAAATGCCTTATATGAAGTTTCTGTCCGTTAGGTCAGATATTTGTCGCCAGCTTCCTTCAGATTCCACCTCACGATGGACACCCTTGCCTTTGACTATGCAATTCCCGCTATTAGGGCTTGCTCGGGACTTCCACCCGTTAGACAATGCTCATGCCGAGCGTACCTCCAAAACGAGTCCTTTTGAAAGCCAAAAGGAGTCCTTTTGAAAAATCCCCCCATATCTTTAGGGGAAACCATACTGCGCTTTATGGTTTTTCCCTTGTCTCGCAATCGGGAAAGCACTATCTTTGCAGCATAAACAATAAAACAGTAATAACCCTTAAACTATTTGGATTATGAAACGTACATTATTGGCAATTGTAGCCGCATTCGTGATGATAACATCAGCCAATGCACAGCGACTCACAGATATTCAGGCAGAAGCCCGCTTCATCACCGACAAGATGATTGTGGAACTGGGACTGAACAATGCTCAGCGCAACAGCCTCTTGAACATCAATCTCAACTATCTCGACGGCATACGCAGCTATCGCGACATCGATGCCTACGGATGGCACTATCGCAACAAGCAGCTCAAGCGCATGCTCAACGCCCGACAGTGGAAGCGCTTCAAGGAGGCCTACTACTTCTACCACCCCATCGGCTGGAACAACAACACTTACATATACAACATATACAACAAGTATCCCAAGCACAACTATCGCCCCAACCACCATCACCCGCACTATTATGGCAAGCCGTACAAGCACGACAAGAAGTGGAAGCACGACAAGAAGCGCTACGAAAAAGAATACAAGCACTACAAGAAGCGCTACGAGAAAGAATACAAGCACGACAAGAAGCACTACGACAAGCACTACAAGCCAGGCAGACGCGAGTTTGACAACAACTCACGCAAGACCAATACATGGCGAGAGAAAGTGAGAAGAGACATGAAGAACAGTGGATTATAAAGCAATTGAAAGCATAAAAAAAGCGGTATGGAAATTTCATTACGAAATCTCCATACCGCTTTTTCTTATGCTTTAAGCTGGCGCGTAGCCACGCTTGTAGCTTTTAGTATTCGTCCTCGTTGAAGAGGAACAAGGCGTGCTGAGTTTCAAGTGATTATATTGCTGTGTCAGCCTTTTCGATCATTTTATTTCGTAGTGAAAGACCGTAAAAGGCGGAGCAACACGCACAAATGGTCATTCTGAATAACTATCAATCTTCCAACAATATTCTATTCTCATTGTTAGCCAGATAGTCCTTCAAGTCTTTGATTGTCTTTATATTCTCGCGTGACAAAAACTTTGAAAGCATGTCGTTGGCATACTCGAATATATTGCCCCAACCGACACCTACTTCATAGTTGCATGCAGCATATTTGCTGAGATACATCTCTACCTCAAATCTCGCATACTTGTTAACTATAACCGTAAATAACTCATATTCCTTAGGAGCGCCCCAACCATCACACGGATACCCTTTTCTGTATTCAAGGATATTTTCGAACTCTTCATCTGTTGTTTCATCGTCCATAAAATCAGGGATATACATGAAATCTTCGTCTGTTTCTATAGTCGTTATTTCATCGGAGTCTGAAACAATGAGGGCAAGTAATTCGTTTTTGTTGTCACTCTTATCACTCAACAATTCGTCGAGTACCATTTCTTGAAAAGGTTCTTCATCTTCCCAAAAACACTCATCTATAAACAGATTGACATAATCCGTTTCAAGTTTATCACTATGCTTGTCATACCATGCAGAGAAATCAGACTCTATTTCTTCGGCAGTTTCACCAAACATCTCAGCCAAGTCCGCATAGTCCATCTCACTATAATAATCGTATGCATCACCCATAGGATAACATAACTCTACAGAGAATTCATCTTCATTATTATTGCATTTGACCTTTACGTCTACTCTGATGTCAGTACCATAGAATCCACCATAGTCAACAAGTTTGATGTCAAGTGTAGTTACATCGAATGTATATTCCTTACCGTTTATTTCTTTTGTTATATTGCTCATATTCTTCTTGTTTTTATTTTTAATGTAGAGACCATTTGCGTGACCTCCACAAAGTTACACATTTTGTTTATTGATTCTTTTTGTTAGCTCGCTGTTGTCTATGATATTCACGACTTTTACGACGTATTTCTTCTTTATGTTTTTCATAATACTTACGTTGGTTTTCTCGTTTTCTTGCAGCTCTCAATTCTTCAGGAGACAACTCCTTTACATCTTGGAAAGAGTCTGGATATTGTGCTATCATAGCCGTAAAGATAGCAGTCAAGACATTCACTACAATAGAGTTTCCTACTCTACCATATAGAGAATAGTCAGAAGTCTTGCATTTACGTCCATCTATGGTTATAAGTCTCGTTATCTGTTCTTCTGTATAACATTCTTTCTTTAATGTTTCGTAAGGACTCAATATTCTATTGATGTAGAATTGTTCAACACCCATAAATCGGAAACATTCATCAGGGGCAAGTCGCCTAATTCTGAGATACTGACCATCTTTAAGGCTGTCTATTAATTTTAGGATGCGCTCCCTGTCAGCACATTCTCTTTCTGCCTTAACTTGTTGACATGATACCTTTTGACTTTTTAGGCTCTGAGGTTGCAAACCTTTCTTGCCTGTCCAAACTTCTATAACGCATGGTGCTTTTTCTCTTCGGCATCCTGTCAATGATGTAAGATTGCCGCCTTGAATACTTGTCATTAGTGTCGGTATAGCACCATTCTTACATAATGGAGACACCATTACGGAAATACGCTTGTCTAATTGAGAAGTCAGAAATTTAGTCGGATAACCAACATTCGCATCTATAGAACTCGTGTATCCATATGTCGCATTCTTGATAAGGTCTACAAAGGTATCTGTCTCTTCCTTACAGAGATAATAGTCATCATCAACTCTGTCTGAAAGCAGCGTCTCAGGTTTGGGCATTTCCTGTAACTTACTTGGCCATTCAAAATTAAAATCCTCATCTTTGTCTATTCTCTTAGAAATTAAGAACACCCTTCGTCTGTTCTGTGGTATTCCGAAATCTGCTGCACAAAGGACTTTGAATACACTCTTGTAACCATAGCTTGAAATTGTTCTCGTCCATAACAAATAGTCATTCATAAATTTAGGGTCAAGCAGTCCTTCCACATTCTCCAAGATTAGCCATTTCGGGCGTTTTACAGCAATGGCTCTCTCTACTTCCCATATCAACGAAGACTTAGTTTCTGAATCTTTCTCTATACCTCCATGTGCCCCAGCTAGACTAACACTCTGACATGGACTAGAATAGAAAAGTATATCGAAATCCGAGACTTTGTCCCAATCAATTTCTCTTACATCTGGATAACATCTGTCTGCATATTCAGGAAATGCAAGATTATGTACAAGTCGTGCAGCTTTGTCAATTTCGCACCAACCAACAAGTTCTGCTTTGAAACGGTTGTTAAATTTCTTTACGGCATCAAGAAGTCCCATCATCTGAGACTCATACCCACTGAAAAGGGTGAACATTGTTATGTTTTTCATCTGTTTTATTTGTTTTTAGTGACTGTTTGAAAACCATTCCTGATTTTCAAACAGTCGGATTAATAATTAGGCAGCCATCTTGAACGATGAACTGACGAAAGTTTCAATAGAGGTCAAATCAACTACACTTGAAATAAGTTGGCGTGTTTTATCTGACAGCGCAGCACATATAATAAGTTTTGCAATGGTTGTACGCACATCTTTTCTGAGTGTGTCATTGTCCGTATAGTCACTTACATTCAGCTCTTCTGAAGTATCTGAAATAGTCTTGAATATCATCAAGTTGTTGTTTTGTGTTACTGTTACTACATTATTGGTCAGTGACTTGACTTCCGAATCAAGTGTTGATCCTTTCATATTCAAATAGAATAATGTGTCTTCTGATGGTTTTGCATAAGTCATAATAGTAGAGGTGACTGCTTGTACAATATCATTGAATGTCTGACGCCCATAATCATTTATTATCGTAATCTCTCGTTTTGTATGTGTTGTTTCGTCTGTCATCTTTTTCGATTTCTTCTCAGAAACTTCAAGAAGCATCTTCTGTCCTCGGTCATACATATCAATAATGGCATCTTCCAGTTTATTATAATTAAGTTTGCCCGGTGTTTTTCTCCAAGTGTTTGATCCGTCAAACAAAGAATCATATAACTTGCAATGTGCAGCACAATAAAGCAAGTCATCGTGCATACTGCAATGAGTATCGTCAGTTGACCTGCCGGAAGCCAGTCTCTTAGTTACGGTTATCATTCGTTTTGAGACTTTATGTATAGCCTTCATGAATGTTTCGTTATCTGCATCTTTATAAGCAATGGCGGTCTCTTGTACTATTTTCGCCATATTTTGAGCAGACTCCTTTGAAAGACACAAGAATTTGACATTATCTTCGGTAAGAATATTCTTGTCTATGAAGATGCTTGCATTGAAATTGATAAGGTCGGCATCTTCTGAATTAGTGAAAGACACCTTGTTTGTTGTGATTGTTCTGTTGCTTGTTGTAATTTCTGTATGTTTCATAGCATTAATATTAGTTTGAAAAAATGATTTGTTGTGTTCGTCTGTAATAGTTGCGAGATATGAGGTGCCATTACCATTATATATGGAGAACTTTATTTTTCCGTTTCTTTTGGGTTCACCATTAAATATCGGTGCATGATCAGGACCTGTAACGATGAACGACATTCTACTTCCATATATCCCTTGTTTTAATCGAGTCTCACATTCCCGTAATGCATAATGATAGGCAGAGTCAATATTTTCGTAGTATCTACATGTTCCTTCTTGCCCTAATCGGATATATGAGAAATATCCGTTTTCGTAATTCATAAACTTAGAGACATTCTCCTTTTCATTATCAATAGAGTCTGATGAAAGTCTCATAGAGTCAGACCCTCCCTTAATTGTCGCAGAACCATTCAACACTTGACTCTGCATGTTATTACATTCCATTGTTATAATCTTTATTTTGTGGCTCGTTCAAAACAATTAAGGAGAGTGTGCACCCTACTCCATAATTGTTTTTACTTAAGTCTAGTGAATAACCTGATTGCCGCAGACAACACAAATCTATTATGCGGCATTTTAATGCAACTCATTGTGTGCATATATAATAAGGTGTACAACAAGAGGGACACCTCTAACCTCTTCGCTTAAAATAAAGCGTTTATGTTTTCTGGTTCTCTTGGTCTTTCCTGCTCATGGATATAATACCCGTACTTACCCATGTATACAACGCCTTCATCCAGATAACTTTTTAAATATGAAGACTCTACACCTAAAAATCTGGCAGCCTGTCCTAAAGTATCAAACTTTAGGCATTCATACTTTGGATACTTTTTGACCAACTCTACAGACCTTGTTTTTTGTCTTTTTATTATAATCATTTGATTTAATTTTAAAGGTGTACTTTTGGAGACACCTTACATCCTATTATTTTTATTACTTATTTTAAAGCGCACTTTTTCCACAACAACCATTTATATATAAGGATGTGTGAAAAGTTTATTTATATGTATAAAATTATGCTGCGATAAGAGAGTCTAAGTCTATAAAGAACTTTTTATATGTACGACGAACACTTTCAAGACTCCTTTTTGAAATAAGAATCCATGCACCTCGACTTCCTGATTCATACAATTTCATTCCCCTCTTGAAGTCTGGATATTTCAAGAGCAACTCCTCTACGACATTATTTTCACGACGAGACTTCATGTAGGTGTCCATACCACCTTCCTTGATAATATTCGCTCTGAATTTTCTCCAGTTCACTTGACGCTTCGTTTCATCAGCGGGTACCACCTTATTAATATTATGGGATTCACTTGTAATAGGTTCTGTGTCCTTTACAGAAGTTGTCTTCGATTTAGTATGTGATATTCTGGTTGAACGAACCTTTTTCAGTTCCTTAACGGTACCATCTTCCATCTTACGGAAAACACGTACTTCTTTTGTTTCCTTATTAAGATTAACTACCACCTCGTTGAGATTGAGGTCATCACTTTTAATGATTACGCTTACTCCATTCTTAAAATTCTTTGCCTTCATAATAGTTTTTTTTTAAATTATACATTAGGGTAAATTAGATATTTTACCCCCATTTTCTAAAAGATATTACAAAGATACACATAAAAATTGGGGATTATCTTTCTGAGAAAACGTTGGGAATTTCTTGAAATATTCCCAATACCAACAAATAACATAACTACTTGTATATAAATAAAATAGGAAGGCTTATCAAACGACAAGCCTTCCTATTTTATATGAAATTGGGAATTCTATTCCCAGTTTTTTAGAGGTAAATCGCCTCCAATCTTTTTATCAGATTTTTGCTTAATTCTGTCTGTTTATGTTCTCCTATTTCTATATTCCAGTTGGAAATATATTCTTTTCTAATTTGAGGTTTTCCTTTCTCATTTATCTGATTTCTGCTAACGGCTATTGCCGTAGCAATGGTTGAGATACCGCCATTTATCAGTTTTATGTCTCTGAAAAGACCGATGATGTTGTATACAAGAACAAGATTGAAACCACCATCAAACTTGTTGGGACTTATTTTGTAGACTTTATCACAGAGTTCCTTGTCTTTAAGAATCTGCTTGAATTTTGATTTCAGTTCCACATCAGAATAAGTCTTACATCTAAATTTACTTGTAAAGACAATATCAATGAAGTCAACAGCCTTTTCTATGGCTGTATTCAGTGCAACTTCTGAATCAGAAGACATCACCGCATCAGCCATATGATCAATAATGTAGTTAAGGATTAGAATTTCCTTAGCTATGTATGCAATATCCTTATATCCTTTGATGTAGATAAGATACAACAAGCCATTAACAAGAGGTTCATCATTACTTAGCTCTATTTTATCTTCGGATATATTTTCAACCAGAAATGCGAAATAACATTTGGGAGTATTGACATCCTCAATATCAACATTAGCAGGATATTCATTCTTGATTCTCAATTCATTTACTCGATTTATGAATATGTCCAGCCACTCTTGTGGTGTAAGCATACTGAGTTTTATTTTTCTTCGCTCAATCGCATAATGACCAAGACTCTTCTGAATAATCAGACTATTCTGAAACAGCGCAAATCTAGACATTCTGCTTCTTACAGCTTGCTTATCCTCTTCTGACAAATAAGACCCATTAAACACGGCAAGTTCTTCTGCCGTTAGAATATTATTCTCGTCATTTTTCTCGAAACCTTGAAAGCTAAAATTCCCTTTTGACTTATATGAATGCGACCTTAAAGCATCAACAACTTTAGCTGAAGAAGATGACGCATCATATATATATGCCAATATAAGCATAGCAGAATATATCTCTTTACGATACTTCTCGTGCTGTGCCTTCATTACAGAAATAAGACTTGCAACAAACTCTTTGTCGTCAAGAGTTAAAACACCGACTTTTATATAGGCGTCTTTCTTAAAGGCAAAGAAAGGAGCAAGATATTCTACATCTTCATTGTTCCACTTCTTGCGTAAAACACTACAGACTCTCAAGTATAATAATGTGGACACATAACTATCATCATTTATAACAACTTGTCTCGTACATGAATTAATTATATGTTCATGACACTCTTGAATGACACCAATAAAGGAGTCTATGGTTTTATCCCCAGTCTTATACAGATTAGTATAAAAACCATGTTGAAAGTCTGCAAATACTCTATGTATCGTATCTGCAAACTTTGAGTGCATGAAGTTATCGAAATCCATCTTCAAAAACATCTGATAACGCCCTATAGTCACAGCCTTTGACATCGGCTTATTACTATGGAATAGCATTGCAACGTCTTCCGACTTTATATTCAGGAATGACTTCTGCTCGTCAAACTCTTTTATGTAAGCTGGTATTTCTATATAGTGGTTGATAATCTCAACAGATTCTCCTTTATCGTCAGTATATGTAATTTCCATATTGCCTGTTGTTATGTTAATTGGCTGCAAAAGTACTCATTTTCAAGCGTAATCCCAAAGGAGCGCCTTATAAGAACCTATTTCTATAGAAAATTCAACATCAAAATGTATAGAAGACAAACTTTTTCCAAGTCTCACTATACAACCTTCAAAATTAAAATTAAGATTGGATGAAAGAATATTTTAAGAAGGTTGATAATATTATTGTTGATGATTTGATTATGGCTTTAGATAATGGTATAAATGAGATTCATAATACCAGAGAAGATAGAGACTTGAAGATATACACAAATAAGGAAATTTGTGAGGTGCTTGGAATCAAAGATAAATTACTGCGCAAGTATCGTTATAAAGGTTTGTTGTCTTACAGTAAATATGGTGATAAGTATTGGTACACCCAAACAGACATTGACGAGTTTATGGCAAACAACAAACGTGAAGCATTTTGCTAATACGCATTATTATATATTTAGAACTAACTTTGAAAATTATGACAGAAAAGAAAGAGATGCTGCTTATTGAAAAAACACAATGGGAAGCCATTGTGTCGAAAGTCAGAGACTTAACTCTAAAAGTCTCTATACTCAAAGATAAATGTGTTGCTCAACCGCAATATTACAACAACAAAGAAATGTGTAAAGTGCTTGGTGTTGAAGAACGACTTATACAAAAATACAGAGAGCAAGGATTGCTCGCTTATTCAAAAATTGGTGATAAGTACTGGTACAGCCAGCAGGATGTCTTAGACTTTTTAGAAAAGACTCGACATCCGGCTTTTAGAAGATCTTGAAATCCTTGTCAAACAAGTTGGATATTGGTTTGAATAGTCTGCACAGGATAAGTCCGACCACTATCAAGCCTATACGCACTAATGCAAAGCCGTTCATCATAAATCCGAGCCAAATGAGGTACAGCGGTGAGCACATAGCGGCTATGGTTATCAGCATCATTAGTGATGCAAAGAATGTTTTTATTCCCATGTCTCTATTTTTTATCGTTTCAATGGTTTAAGGAACAACGATGTAGTCGCTATGCAGGGTATGAAAATACTTGCGGTAGGCATCGTTGGTGGTGTAGATGTCGCCTTCATTGTCTTCCGTGATGAAATATACTTTCAGGTCTTTATAGTGATTTTCAACCAGAATCTTGAAATCAGTGATGAATGCGACTTCCTCTGCTTCTATTTCGAGAACTCCGTTTTTAAGGTCACAATGGAGAATGTTGCCACAAAGATTGCAGTCGCCATAGTCTATGCCGAGAGCTAAAATGATGTTGCCTTCCCAACCTGGCTCCTCGTCAGTTTCCATAACGGGGCGTTTCTTGTCGGCAAATTCCTTGTAGAGATTGTATATTTCTTGAAGGTTCTCTTGTCTACCCACTATTTTATATGCCACTCTTATCCAATGCAACTGTGACTTGACAAAAGTCTCCCAATCTATCGTTTTATCCTCTTCCATATATCGTCTTAATCAATGTTATAGTTGTACAATGGCCGTAGACTGTCGCCTGCAATTTCAAAAGCCACAATATCGTGAGCGTACTCGTTGCTTCCCACTTTAGCAGAGAGGAAGAATACGTAGGAGCGATTGCCGTATTCATCGTCAAGACTCACTATCTTCTGCACTTCATGGTGGCTGTAATCATCATTAGGATGAGCAAGTCGAAGCAGAGGGCGATGCTCCTCGTGCAATTTGCCATCTTCTGATTTGAATTTCACCACACAATCTATGTCGGGTGCAGTTCCGCCTTCGCCAGTGTCATGCCAGATGGCTGTCACGAGACTGTCGTCAGAGACTATTGTATGGTAAGTATCGATAGAATCAGACATACTTGAACTCTTATCGAGACTTGTATCGGAAGACTTGTTCAAACATGAAGAGCATATAGACAATGCCAACAAGGCTATGCTACAAAGCTGGAGTATCCTTTTCCCATTCCTCATAGTTTCCATTAGACATATATGCCCGTTTCAGTTTTTCATCTTCAAAATCACTCGTAAACATACATTCTGCCAAAACCTCACCATCCTCTGCGTATTCGGGGTCGAACACAAGTCCTGGGAGAGTAAGCGGTTCTTCTTGTTCATATATGTACGAACCGATATAGACGTATTCCTTGGAAGGTTCTACCTTATCTTTATCTAAAAATACATCTCTTTCGCGTGCAAAATCAGAGTACTCGTCTTCGTATCCTTCGAAATCGTTTAATTCCCACACAAAGCAAAGCTCGTACATCAAGCATTCGAAGAAGAAACGTTCGTTGTTTGCTTCAACAAAGTGGCTATGCGTATCCTCTTGATAAAACATAGGATATAACTTCGGCTCAAACATCCAATTCTGACTTACTTCTTTGACAGTTTCCAGAATTTGCTCTTTGATGAACTTGCTCCAAAGGCTGGTAACCTGATAGGCATAGTCTTTCTTTACTTTCAGATATATTTTCATTTTCTTTTCGTTTAGACCTTTTATTCTGATGGAGGAAAAATTTGGTTGATAACAACTTTATTGCTGTCGTCAAAATATATTCCGTCCATATCACGAGAAAAAGAGACAAAACCATCTCCGTCGCATGTGTCGCAGCACAATCTTTCAGCTAAGTCTTCATAGAAGGCTTTCATTATCTTCTCGTATAGGTCGGGAGCCTTCTCCTGCAACCAAGGGTCGAACTTCTCCCAATAGTCCTCTTCCTCCACATCATGAAGAATGGTGTCTTGGGCTTCTTTCCATAATGCCAGCAACTTCTCAGCTTCCTCGTCAGAGAATTTGACAGTAGCACCGTCATTATCCCAATTTATATATATTTCTGCGTTAATCTCTTTCATTGTCTGTGATATAGTTTAACTTTATGATTGATGACTTGCCAGCCACTCCTTGGCAAGAGTGGTGGCAAATGTATAGAAGTCTTTCACGTGAGCATCTGACCATAGCTCTTCGTTGTTTTGAAGAAACTCCAGCAGTTGTTCTCTCAACTCTTGGTCCTCAGTCCTTTCAAGAACCACTCTGATGAGTGTAAGTGCACCGTCGTCACCCCAATTTTTGCGTATCATATTCTTTGTCGTTTAGTTGTTTTCTTTTTTACGGATCTCTTGCAGAATAGCCTGGCGCATCCACCATACGGCATACGAGGCAAACTTGAAGCCACGCGACTTGTCGAACTTGTGGCTGGCACGTAACATTCCGTAACGACTGGCTGCAATGAGTGCTTCGTCAGAGAGTCCCTTGCCCACATACTGCCTTGCCACAGCCTTGACAAAGACAGAACCGAGTTCTGCCAACTCGTTCTCCGCATTGGAGTCGCCCTGCTGGATGAGGTCGATAAGACGCAAAGCCTCATCGTTGTCGATGATAGGCTTCTTTTCACAGTTTGTTGTAGAATTGTTGTTCATCATGTCTTTAATGTTTTTAGTTGTCGCGCGAAATTTACCCTGTTTTTCTGAAATAAAAAAATCAGACC
>ERZ1034687.1573-NODE-1573-length-11530-cov-13.279129_pt1 | contig 11530 bp, 10 predicted proteins | sample MGYA00520704_ERZ1034687 | MGnify/ENA primary metagenome ERZ1034687 (study PRJEB33766, sample SAMN09781762) | gut metagenome | biome: gut microbiome | host: Homo sapiens | place: Madagascar | study: EMG produced TPA metagenomics assembly of the PRJNA485056 data...
CTTCATGATTTTCTTTTTTATAATAAATTTTTTGTTCATTTATTATTTTTTCTTTCAACTGTTTTAATTCGGCTAGATATTTTTTATTATTAGACAATCGAATTAAACTTTCAATAAAATACAAATCCTTCTTTTTTGGAAGTTTTCGTTTTGCTGCAAGTTTACATAAAGCTTTACCAGCTTCTACTGTCTTAACATGTGAATGGCATTCGTATTTAGAATTACTATTAACCACAACAAAAGAACCGTCTAAAGTTTTTTTTAATACAAATTGTTCATAACGATAAATATAATTGTTCATTGAGAATCTACCCCATTCATAAATAATTTGGCAAAAATTAACTAGCCTTTTCACCATTACCTAATTGTATATTAATAAATACATTTTTTATATGAGCTTATTTTAAACAATAAGTTAAGCAATGATTCAATAAATGAAAGGAGTGTTAAATTGAATGAAACCAAAAGAATTATTCAGATTTGGAAAAAATAAGGTAATGAATGAGGATGAATTATATTCAAGACCGAATTCATTTTTAATTGGTGATAGTTTACCACAAAGTAATAAAATAGCATATCGTAAAGGGGACATAATTGTTAACGTTGGTCCAACTTGCGAAAGTGAACCTTTATATAAATGTATTGAATCTGGTAATCCTGGTACTTGGATAGTTATAGGTTCAGGAAGTAAAGGTGAAGCTGGACCTCAAGGTCCTCAAGGTGAAAAAGGAGATAAAGGTGACCCAGGTGCTATATATAATGTTAAAGGTACAATAGAAAATGATAGTGCTGCTTCTACTCTTGATGTTGCTACTGCAGAAATAGGTGATTGTTACATTGCTGAAGATAGTAAAAATGTTTTCATGTTTAATGGAACAGAATTTATTAATCTAGGACCTATTTCTGGACCACAAGGTGAAAAAGGAGATAAAGGTGACCAAGGTGAAGCAGGACCTAAAGGTGAAGCTGGACCTCAAGGACCTGCTGGAATATTTGATGATACTTATGAATATACTGATTTAAAAACAAAAAATAAAAAGATGGTAGCTGCTATGAATGAATTATTCGATATGATAGGTAAAGGTGGTAGTACAGAAGATCCTGAACCAACAGGAGATGTTATGTATTATGGATTTATACCTTATAGTGTTTCTGGTTCTATAGAATATGAAGATGTTACTAAAGAACTATTACAAGATTGTGCTAATACTGTTAAACAAGTTGCTCCTGGTGTATTGGATAGAACAAGCACAGGTCAATTTGTTGAAGGGGATATGATTATAGTTGCTTTCCCTGCTGCATCAAATTTAGTTGCATATAAAGATAATGGTCTTAATAGTAAAGTCAAATTCGATGGTACTGGAGTACCATGTGTAAATGGTCTTGATTTGGATATAGGTGGAGTTCCTTACAAAGTATATGGTGAAATGATGCTTGTTAGTGGGGAATTATTCATTTATGTTGATAAAGCTTAATTAAATATAAAAAGGAGGAATATAAAATGGCTACAGATTTTAGTACAGACGTTATTTTATTAAATGGTGCATTAAAACCTACTAAAAGAAACACACCATTAGACTGTAGAACAGTCATTGAAACTATAAATGAAGTATCTAGAATACCATTACCTTATGTTGGTATGATATTCTATGTTAAAGATGAAAATCAATTATATAAAGTTACTACATTAAAATCTAAATTAATTGCAGGTAAACCTCAAGAAGATTATCAAGTTAATAAATATGAAAAAATAATAGACTTAAGTGATTATACTACTAAAGAATATGTTGATAATTCAATAGCTGAAATACAACAAAAACCTGGTATTCAAGGAGAAAAAGGTGACAAAGGAGATCCTGGTGTTGATGGAGTAGATGGTGCTGATGGTAAATCTGCTTATCAAATAGCTGTTGAAAAAGGATTTGATGGTGATGAAAATGCTTGGTTAGCATCATTAAAAGGTGAAAAAGGTGCTGATGGAGTTATAGGTGCTGATGGTGCTAACGGTAAATCTGCTTATCAAATAGCTGTTGAAAAAGGATTTGAAGGAGATGAAACTGCTTGGTTAGCATCTCTTAAAGGAGCAGATGGTGCTCAAGGTGTTGATGGTAAACAAGGTGAAGCTGGACCTGCTGGTGAAAAAGGTGAACAAGGACCTAAAGGTGACCCAGGTGAAGCTGGACCTCAAGGAGAAAAAGGAGAAAAAGGTGATGATGGTATATTTGATATAGCTCATCAATATGAATCATTAGGAACAGATGCTAAAGACGTTATAGGTTCTATAAATGAAATATTAGGAATGGTCAAGAAAATGTTACCTAGTGAAACTGCTTCTGCTAAAATGTATTATGGTTATATACCTTATGAAGTTTCTGGTGTTATAGATAACTATACAGAAATTACTAAAGATATGATAACTAGATCAGGAAAATCTGTTACATCTGTTAATGCTGAAAGAGTAGGAAAAGTTTCTGTTGGTAATGTCCCAGTTGGTGCATTAGTAATAGTTGCTATACCTGCAATATACAAATTTAGTGTTACTAAAGACAATGGTCTTGGTGGTAAAGTTGCATTTAGAACTGATGATGTTGTTGGTGCAAATGGAGCTGATGTTGTATTTGATGATACTCAATATAAAATATATGGTGAAATGCTATTAACAGATGGTGAATTATTTGTTCACATAGATTAATTGTTACAAGATACGTTATTGAATTCAATAACGTATCTTTTTAATACTTAAAAATATTATACAAATAATTAATATGAAAATAATAAAAGGAGGTGTAGTATATGTCATACGTTAGTTTTGATAGATTGAAAAAAATGTTTAGAGCTGCTCAATCAATTAATAATGGTAATATTGAGAAAGTTCAAACAGAATGTAAGTCATATACTGAACAAAGAATAACTGAATTGAAAAATTCAGGTGAAATTGGTGGTACTGGTGAAAAAGGTGAAGATGGTAAATCTGCTTATCAAATAGCTGTTGAAAAAGGATTTACAGGTGATGAAACTGCTTGGTTAGCATCTCTTAAGGGAGCAAAAGGTGATAAGGGCGATACTGGTCCACAAGGACCTCAAGGTAAACAAGGTGCTCAGGGACCGACAGGACCAGCAGGACCTCAAGGTAAGCAAGGTCCGAAAGGTGAAGATGGTAAATCTATTAATGTTAAAGGTAGTATTAAAACTGCATCAGAATTGAGTAAATTAACTAATGTTTCTGATGGAGATGGTTATGTTACAGCAGATGATGGACATTTACATGTATATACCAAATCTTCTTGGGTTGATGTTGGTGTTGTAAAAGGTCCTAAAGGTGATAAGGGAGATACTGGTCCACAAGGACCTCAAGGTAAACAAGGTGCTCAGGGACCGACAGGACCAGCAGGACCTCAAGGTAAACAAGGTGTTCAAGGAGTACAAGGTCCAAAAGGTGCAGATGGAAAAAATGGTGCTCAGGGACCGACAGGACCAGCAGGACCTCAAGGTAAACAAGGTGTTCAAGGAGCACAGGGTCCAAAAGGTGCAGATGGAAAAAATGGTACTGATGGAAAAACTCCGGTTAAAGGAACAGATTATTTTACTACTGCTGAAATTAATTCAATTAAAAGTGATTTAAAAAAATATATTGATACTGAGATTGGAAGTATAAATGAGGTTTTAGATGAAATAATAGGAGATGAAGGAGTATAAAACATATGGAAAACAAAAATATAATGAATGAAATAATAGAAGCCTATATAAAAGGTGATATTGATAAATTATTAGAATTGAAAAAAATACTTGACAATGAAGAATAATATGAAAGGAGAGTGTATGTAATATGACAACTATTGCTGAAAAATTAGATAGTATACTTAATACTAAAGATGCAATACAACATGTTATTAAAGATAATGGTGGATATGTCCCAGCGGCTTTTAGTGATTATCCATCATCAATTGATGCTATAATATCTGATGTATTTTCATTAATATTACTAAATGATACATTAGTTATTAGAAGTGATACTAAGGCAACCGACTTAAATCGCCTTATATCTAAATTACCACAAAGTGGCAAAACAACAACAGAAGGTTCTAAACCTACTGCTACTATAACTACTGCTCAATTAAATGTTAGAGCTGAAGGTAATGGTTCTGCAAATTATTTAGGATTATTAGTAAAAGGTGATGTTGTTAATGTATATGGTACTGCTAGTTCAGGTTGGTATAAAATAAATCAATGGCGTGAAAATGGAACTAGTGGACCTGTTGTAACTCATAGTACTTATGGATATATATCAAATAATACTGCTTATGTATCATATGATCCAGGTAAGAGTACAATAACAATAAGTAGAAAAATAAATGTTACTGCTATGGTTGGTACTGAACAATTAAAGGTAGATTATAAACAAGCAGAACTTAAAGGTTGGGATGTTATTTTTGATCCAAAATATGATCCTAAAGACCATGATACATCTGGTGGAGAAACAGGTGGAGGAAGTAGTGGTGGTGGATCTGGTAGTGGAAGTGCTGGTTCTACTGTTCAACAAACTGTAAATTATTCTTTCGATAACTGTTATACTGATAATTATTCAACTCAAAGTTATAGTAGTAAAATAGGTACTGCACCTAATACTATTCGTCAAGGACATTGGGATGGATGGTATTATTATAAAGGTAATATTAGATTTAGTGCTAATAAACTTACAGAAGTTAAAAATATATTAAATAATACAAAAGTATCTAAAGTTGAATTATATTTGGAAAGAGCTAATACTAATAATGGTCTAAATGGAGCATCTTATATGTCTGTATATGCATGTGATAGTAAAGGTACTAATGCTGATGTTGTTGTTAATAATACTTCTACGTTAAAAAGAGGAGCTAGTATTTGGTTAACACTAACAGATACAGTAATAAGTGGATTGAAAAATGGAAAATATGATCATTTTAAAACATATGCTTCAACTGATCAATCACATTATATAGTATATTCAGCAAATCCAAAATTAAGAATAACATATACTGCTAAATAGAAATGAGAGGTGAATAAATATGCTTAATGATAAACTTGTTACTAAAACGACGTTAAGTAAAAATAATAAAGAATTATATAATAAAATAAAAGGTTACGTTGATAATAATAAAGGAACAACAATGACTAATGAAGAATTCAATAAGGTATTAACAGATACATTGATAGTTAAAGAGGATAATGATGATTTAAAATTTATGGTAGAAGCACAACCACCTAGTTAAATTAAAAGATGATATGATTTTATATCATATCATCTTAATAAAACAATATCTTAAAAGGAGAGTGATAAAATATGACAGATAAATATATAACATCTTCTCAATATGAGAAAGGATTAGATTCAATCAAAGATTATATAGATAAATCAATACCTCATATAGGATATTCAGTAATATTTACATTATCTGCTGATAAAGTTTTAGAAATATATAATAGTACTAATCATACAATGGAATTTGATAAACCAAGTAGTATTGATTTAAATAAAGAAATTAATATGACGTATAATAATGAAGTTGTACCTCGTAAAAATTCACAAATCAATTATATATGTTATGAAAATAGTAATATTGCAATTAGTTTTCATATAGGATTCGATATAAATAAAAATGCTAATGTAAATAAAATGACAATAAGTATAGGTCATTTAAATACAAATGTAACATCTAATCTTGTGTTAAAACAAGCAGAAGCTAAATATCTTAATAATAAATATCTAAAGAAAGATGTAGCTATACAAAATAGTCTTAGTATAGGTACTAGAATATTCGGTAATAATATAGGTCAGTATAGTTTTACTAATGGTGAAAGAATAATAGCTTCAGGTATATCATCTCATGCTGAAGGTCAGCATACAAAAGCTTCAGGTGATTATTCTCATGCAGAGGGAGGATTTACAGAAGCTTTAGGTGATTATTCTCATGCAGAGGGACAATTTACAGTAGCTTCAGGTGACTCTTCTCATGTAGAAGGCAATAGTGCATGTGCTTCAGGTACTAATTCTCATGCTGAAGGTGAAAACACAACAGCTTCTTCTATTAACCAACATGTACAAGGTAAATATAATATAGAAGATACTGAAAACAAATATGCTCATATAGTTGGTAATGGGGAAACCGATGCAACTCGTTCTAATGCTCATACATTAGATTGGGAAGGTAATGCATGGTATGCAGGAGATGTGCAAGCTAATAATGTGCCTTACACAGTTAGTGAGAAAGTAGTCTTAACAGTTCCTGCTGCAACTATAACTGAAAAGAAAACTGAAATAGATAAAGCTACTCAAGAAAGACCTGCTCAAATCAATGTTACTGGTACTGTGGCTTATGACTCTACCAAATCATATTATTTAAAATATAATAATAAAGAATACCCTGCAGTATATAGTACGGGTATGTTTTATATTGCAGGAGATGATTGTTTCTGTATAATTGAGTTTCGTAATGGTAGTATTGTAATGGAGGTAGTAACATTAGATACAACTAATATTACTGATTTACAATTAATTGAAAAGAATATTAAGAAATTAGATAATAAATATGTACCAAATGATTTAAACGTTAATAATTCTATAACTGCGGGAATTAGAACTGGTAAAATTGGAGAATTTAGTTCTAGTTTTGGAATCAGTTGTGAAGCTTCAGGAGATTTATCCCATGCTGAGGGAATGTTTACTACTGCTTCAGGTAATTACTCTCATGCAGAAGGTGAAACTACTACTGCTTCAGGTGATTACTCTCATTCAGAAGGTAGTACTACTACTTCTTCTGGTAATTGCTCTCATGCAGAAGGTGAAACTACTACTGCTTCAGGTAGATCTTCTCATGCAGAATGTTATAATACTACTGCTTCAGGTGATTACTCTCATGCTGAGGGAATGTATACTACTGCTTCAAGTGATGCTTCACATGCAGAAGGTAGTTCTACAACAGCTTCAGGCTTTGCTTCACATGCAGAAGGTGATAATACTACTGCGTCAGGTGATAATTCTCATGTTCAAGGTAAATATAATATAGAAGATACTGAAAACAAATATGCTCATATAGTTGGTAATGGTTCTGAAAATAATAAATCTAATGCACATACATTAGATTGGGATGGTAATGCTTGGTTTGCTGGTAAAGTTACTCAAGAAGGAACTCCTACAGATGATAAAGATCTTGTTAATAAAAAATATGTAGATGATAAAATAAGTAATATACCTGACGCATATACTTTGCTATATCCAAAAGAAGTTGATAGAACAATAGCATATTATGATATATATGATTTACCATTAGGAGATTATAGAATTGCTCAACAAGATGGCATAAGAACATGGAATATATGTGTATATGTTAATAATATAAGAACACAACTATTTTCTACTCAAAACAGTAGAGGATTTTCATTCTCAAAAAGAATTAATGGCACAGGTACTGCTGATGGAAAATCTGGAAGACTAATAACAATAGATACCTATTCTATGACAACAGGTGGTGAAACATATACATGGATGGTTTATGATGACGGTAGTGTTGATGTAAAAAATCATAAAGCTACTATATTAAGTGCATATACAAACATTGAATTTACACCAACTAAAGATTATCAACCAGCGACTAAAAAATATGTAGATGACGCTAAAGCTTCAATAGTTGTTCCAACTAAGACTTCTGAATTAACTAATGATAGTAATTTCTTAACTACTATACCAGAAGATTATGTAACTGAAACTAAATTATCAGCTAAAGGGTATTTAACAGAACATCAATCATTAGATGGTTATGCAAAAACAGAATATGTTGATTCTAAAACAACACTAGAAGAAACTATATTCGAAGGTGTAGCCAGTGATACTCTTAATGACTATTGGACTCATTGCTCTTTAGCTGATGGAGAAGGATGTTGGGTAATAGATAAAGAAGTCATAATTGGAGAAAATATTGAAAATCCGTATTATATAGAAATAAATGGAACTATATATTCTCCTGAGAATTCAACATATGATGCAACAAATAAAGCATGGTTATATGACCACACAATGGATAATGGTAAGAAATTATTTATATGTGCTAATTATGAAAATCAAAATAAAATGGTAGTTCCTTGGGATGGAATGGGTTCTTATGAAAAATTAAAAATATTTACAAGAACAGAATTAGGAAAAAAAATAGAAGAACAACAGCAACATAGTATGAATAAACTTGCTACTAAAAAATATGTAGATGATAACACTCCTATAAAATCTCTTCCTGTAAATCCTACTACCAAAACTGCGGCAACAGTTGATGTTAATAATATAACATCTAGCGGTTGCTATGCCCTACCAAAAAGAGCGGATGGTACTCAATGGACAAATTTAAGGATGAGAGCTATAATTAACGACGGTAGTGGTAATAGTAAAGTATTATTGCTTACTGGTTATCAAAATTTTGTATTTTATGTTAATATAGAGAGTAAAAAAATATACTGTGATAATTTGAGAATCGTATATAATATTGGCACTACAGATGATACAACTTATATAAGAACTGAACCATATTATTTACCTACTACTAATACAAAAGAATTTACACCAACATCAGATTATAATCCAGCAACTAAAAAATATGTAGATGACACTAAAGCTTCAATAGTTGTTCCAACTAAGACTTCTGAATTAACTAATGATAGTAATTTCTTAACTAAGCATCAATCATTAACTAAATATGCTACAATCGAATATGTTGATAGTAAATTAACTACAAATTATGTTTCTAAAGAAGAACTTACAGAATCAACTAAACCTGCAGATACACCAACAGTTAAAACAACTTTAAATGATATATTAGGAGGTGATTATATTGAGTAATCTAATAACATTAGAACAATTATCAAACATAGTGACTGGACTTAAAAAATATATAGATGAACATGATCCATCTATTGCAGAAGTAACACATGATACTGTATTTACAACAGTATCAAATTATCCATATAGTGATTTGATAGTTAGTGATTCAACTATGATAATTGCAGCAACAACTACTGGAACATTTAATATAAGATTAAGAGAAAAACCTTTATCTAACCAAACTGTGGAATTGACATCAAATAATTCAATATTAACATTATCTCCATCAACATTAACCTTTACTCCAGATAATTATAATACAGCTCAAACTGTAACAATGACATTAACTGGATTAACAGCAGATAATGATGGTGATGAATTTATAGTATCTATTTCAAGTGAACATTATTACAAAGATATAACTGTTGAATATAAAGCTGAGGCATTGGGAACTACTACAATTAGCTATGATTTATCAAATCAAGTAACTGATAATATATTAGTAAATAAAGGATCTGGTGGAGATAAATATAATGCTAATATGATTTCAAACGGAGGAACATTTGCATTTACAGAAAATGGTTTACAAATAAATAATCAAGCATATATAAAAATACCTTGGACTGCAGATTCAAATATAGGTTCATGGACAATGGAAATGATTGTATCAGAAATAGTTTACAATAATACTTCATATGGTAGAGTATTTAGAAGTGATACAGATACGCCTTCATTATATTTAAGTAAATCATTAGGATGGAGAACTAAGATAGGTGCAACAAAAGCATTAACAACTGATACTGATTCTGCTAGCGATCCTCAATATATAGTAGGAAAACTAATTACTTTAAAATATGATTCAGTTAAAGGTATATGTTATTTACAAGTAGGAGAAAATACAACTACTTTAAGTGCAAATATGAGTGTAACAAATACTGAATTCTATATAGGAAATAATGATTCTACTAAGAATTATTATTTTGATACAATGACAATAAGTGAATTTAGAGTTTATAATTATCTTAAATAAAAGGAGTGAAATTCAATGGATTTAAAATCAAATATTTTAAATAATAGTTCCATTTTAACTGATTTAGAATCGGTTAAAGTAGGTGATGGTTCAAATGCTTCATTGAAAGATATATTGAATAGTTTCTCTCCAGCTATAGTTACTCCTAGTGTAGGTAAAACTATAGGTCATCGAGGTTATTATTCAAATGCTCCAGAAAATACAACTGCTTCTTTTGAAGCAGCTTGTATTGAAGGATTCTGGGGAATTGAAACTGATATTCATAATACATCAGATGGAGAATTAGTTTGTATTCATGATGCAACAATAGACAGAACAACAGATGGTTCTGGTCATGTTAATAACTTAACTTATAAAGAAATACAAAATTGCAATATAGATGCAGGTAGTCATATATCAGATTATCCAGGGTTAAAAGTGCCTAAATTTGAAGAATATCTTTCTATCTGTAGACAATATGGGGCTATTCCTGTAATAGAAGTTAAGGGTATTAAAGATAATAATATAAAATATTATAAAAAAATGATTTCGACTATAAGAGAATATGGAATGGAAGAATCTTGTATGTGTATAGGTTCTCAAACATGTATGAGTATTGTACGTAGTTTATCTCATAAAATACATGTTCAAGTTATAGTATATCAAGCTACTAATGTAACTGATGATTTATTATTACAAATCGCTGCATTAGGTAACTCAGGAGTGGATTTCCATAATACACATATTGATATAAATATGGTTAAAAAATGTCATGAATTAGGTTTATTAGTTAACTGCTGGACAGTAAACGATAGTTATATGATAGAAAGTTATAGAAAACTAGGTGTTGATTTTATAACATCAAACACATATGCTTTAGGATGTAATATATCTAGAATGCAATCTAGAACTGATTCATCATTAAAAACAAAAGATAATAAAGTAGCAGGAGCAATAAACGAAGTTAATAGTAAAGCAAATAAAGCAATAAAGCAATTAAATGGTTTGAGTTTTGTTTCAATAACTGCAAGTGATTATGTTGCATTGGAAACTAAAGATCCGAATACCGTTTATTTAGTTACTGATTAAGGGGGTGTTATAAATGGCAGAAATAACACTTAACCCTGCTGACGTCAATCTTTCAATATCACGTTATACTTATACTACAAATGGAAATATAACATGGACCAAGCCAACACTAACTAGTGATTCGATAATAACTTCAATTACTCTTACTGGGTCTATAACTTCAAGTGGAGGAAAAGTAACAGAAATTCAAATAAATAATTCGGCAGTAACAGGTAGTACAACGTTTAATATTGATTTAGGTACAGATATTGATATAACCTCAGTTCCTGTATTTGCTAGAAAGAGTGGATTTACTGCAACTAATGTAAATTTTGTAAATATGACATATACGGTAGTTTATAAATCTAATTATGATAACAAATTATATATTGGAGAAAAACTTATAAAAAATATTTATGTTGGAGAAAAAATGGTTAATCATATCTATATTGGAGAAAGGCAGATATTTTAGAAAATAAGCGAAGATTATTTCTTCGCTTATTTTTTTATATATTTCAATACATATTATTAATAGGGAGGTGTGTTAAATGAAACCATTCATAAAATGGGCAGGTGGAAAAACAGAATTAATACCTATTTTAGATTCAAAT
>ERZ1034687.1580-NODE-1580-length-11509-cov-9.108085_pt1 | contig 11509 bp, 25 predicted proteins | sample MGYA00520704_ERZ1034687 | MGnify/ENA primary metagenome ERZ1034687 (study PRJEB33766, sample SAMN09781762) | gut metagenome | biome: gut microbiome | host: Homo sapiens | place: Madagascar | study: EMG produced TPA metagenomics assembly of the PRJNA485056 data...
GTGTGACTCATCCGTTAGCAGGATCAGGTTGTGGATATCCAAGCGGCGCGACCAATCCTCTTTGATCGGTATGATGTGATGGACGATGCGTCCGGGTGTGATCTTGTGATCTTGATACAGCTGTAAAATATCAAGGCCGTTGAATTTTTCTACCGCCATCTTCTGGAGCGTGTGCCACTCCTTGGAGTTGTAGAAAGCTGCAACTCTTTTATCTCTCTGGTTTTTATCGTAGTATCTCTGCCTTGCCTGCTCTATTTTTTTTAGGCACTCACATTTTTTACCTGTAGGTACCCGCCTTCCGCACTTGCTGCAGCGCTTGTATATCACGTCTCTGCCTCCTTTACGCGCAAAGAGCCATCAGCATAAGCTGACAGCTCTTTGACTAGGGTTCGGATGAGCCTTTCGCTCATCGTCTATTGTATAAGGGATTAAGGGGAATGGTGGGAAATTATTGCCTTTGTAATTATTTTTCCGACTGTCGACCTATCCAGATGCACTCGCTTTGCTATCTTATCCAACGACATGCCGTCTATATAGCGTAACTCGCAGAGGTGGCGAGCACGTCTGTTGGGGATACTGCGTATCCAAGTTTCTACCTCTGCCTGTTCTGTACGCAGGTCCTTTAGCCGCTGCGTATAGTATGGTGTTGGCTCCTTGCCTTCCAGATACTCTATTTCTTCTTTGTTTGCCCGAAAATTTTCCAACCTGCTTCGTTCCATCGGTACCACTCCCCCTACTTGAAGTTCTTTGCTATATGATCTGCTACTGGCTGCGGAATACCTACGCCCACAAGCTCCATCATCGCTACTATCTCATCCGGCGACAATCCTGTTTCTTCGTATGCTTTCAGCTTCCAGAACGCAGCATACAGTGCTTGTCCCATCTCTCTGGTGATCGTCTCGCCTGTGCGAAGCTGCTCCCACTCTAACCCTTTAACTTTCCAGTTTTCCTTTTTATCCCTTTGTATTATTTTGTTTGCTTCCACCATCTTGCTTTGTTCCTCCTTCTCGGTGTGATCGAGCTGAGGAAACTCGCATATGTACGGCGTGTGTGTTCTTTTTCAGCCTGATCTATCGCATCCTCTGCGTACTGGATCGTCTCTCTAATCAGGCATTGCACCTTTGCTTCCTCTGCCTTGGCATATCCATGCCGTGCTTTGTATTTCTTTTTCTTTTGCCTTTTGTTCACTTCTTTCCTCCTGTATCTCCAATAGCTCCTGCTACAGCAAATAAACCTGCCGCAACCAAAGTTAAGGCATCTCCTGTAGCAATTCCACAAGCAACTAAATAGAATGCAACTAAATAGCTCATTTATTTTTCCCTTTCTGCTTTTTATCACGTCTGCGTTGTAGTTCTTCTTTTACCGTGTCTACAAACAGCTTAGTCATAATTGCTCCAGCTATTGCATATGCGACTAACGACAGTACTAGCAGCGGTACGAGAATCGCCATTTCTATTTCCTCTGCCGACATCGCTTATCTCCTTTCTTGATCGATAGTCTTTGCCCACACTTCCGGCAAAAATTATCTGAAAATCTTACGTTTGTTCCGCAGTCCGGGCAATGCGCTCTTTCGCCTTCCATTCTGGCAGGCTTCTCCACAGATTTTCTAAGAGCATATTCCAGCGGTTCAATTCGTTCGAGTTCGTATTTTGTGAATTGATGTGAGAGGTCTTTTGAGCTTGTTTTGTCTAAGACTGCTTCTGCTTTCTTGATTTTATCTCTTACATCTTCAAGCCTTTCTTTTAATCTTTTTTGGTTCATCCGCTGTCTCCTCTGCTACTTGATTTCTACGATGTTATATTTTGTGGTTCCGTTATCATATTCCCGGATTTCCAAGACTCCGATTGCGTTTTCTCCGATTTTGTCTTTGTATTTTTCGTATACATCGCGATCGCTTATCGTATACTTTGTTCCGTTGTATTCAACCGTAATTCGGTATGCAGCTGGGCGGCGAACCATCGTCATTACTTTCCCGGCTTTTACCGGGAAATAGTAGGCTTTCCGATAATATTCATCTGCGATTTTTACTTTTACATTTTTGTAACTTGTATTGATGCATTTTATGCATCCAGAAAGCGAAATGATTAAGCAAATGATTACTAAGGCTTTTATACTCTTTTTCAAATTTTTCATTCTTTTCTATGCATCCACAAAAAGTATGACTTTCGCTTACCTTTAGTAGCCATTCTTTCGTCGCTTCTCCTCATATTCGACTTGCTCTTTCGATTTGTAGAATTTGCATTCCTCGTATTCGCAATACAATTTGTCCAACGCCGTACAACGGTTATCTTTTCTCACGCCGCATCTGGCATCAAAGCCAAAACAATTTTTCTTTATCATTTATTTTCATTCTCCTTTTCAAATTCTCCTGATAATACAAACGCATCTCGCTTTCGATCTATCACGTTTTTTTCCTCCTCTTGAGCTGTACGTTTCTTCCGCTGATCATCTATATATGCGCGCATCGCTTCCTCATCTGGAAAGAAAAACACTTCTGTTTTTCCAATTGATTCAATTAGCATGTGCATAGCTATTATCGTCTCGCGCAATGTATCGTATTTTGCAATCAATCCTCCTTCGCGTGGGTAATCTGTTTTTATACCGTCTTGGCATATACGCATATAGCCTATTTTGTTCATGTTAATGATTTCTGCTTTATATTTATCTACTAAAAACATTTTTCTCCTCAAATCAAAAATACTTTTATTTTATGTTTTCGCGCCGCCTCTGCCGCTTGCTTCCAGAGATCGGCATTTGCTACGGGCTTTTTGTTACTTTTTATCCATCCGGCACTCTCCCAGGTATTCAAATACTCGAATCCTGTTTTGATATATCCACTTCCCTTGATCGTGATCTCAGACGGCTTTGTCATGCGGTTCAAACTTGCCGTAATTGCCTGTAACTCCAAGCGTTGGCGAGAATCTTTGGGGGTTCCTTCGCCTTGCACTTGCAGGACGTGTTCCTGCCCTTTTATTACGCAGCGGAGAGCTGCTGTATAAGCTTTGCCCTCCACTTTTGTGCTGATCTGTACCGGCACCATATCACTCCTCCAAAAAATTCTTTCCGAAAATCTTCCGGAAGTCCTCGCGTGTTCCGCAACATTGTTCAAATGTTCTTTGTGCGTCTTCGTGCAGCTTCGTTCGATTTTCAATCCCTTCCAGTCCTCCATGGATCGCGTGTGATCCAGTTCTATGGCAGGATGCACACAGATACACTTTTAAGCCATACTTCTCGGATAACTTTCTATTTGGTCCTCCGACACAATGATGTTCTTCCGTGTATCCAGTTGCCCCGCACAGATAACACACGCCTTTTTCAGTGTTCATTCTTGTCTTCGCCATCCGTTTTAAAGCCCTCCCAGTGTTCGTATGCCTTATCTAACAGACATTCACATGCATAGATTTTGATTTCCAGTTCGTCAGCTCTCTGCATCCATGCAAGCTTGCTTGCGCGTTCCTTGATTCTTTCGAGCAATTCTGCTTTTCCGTCTGCTCTGGCAGCTTCCTCAACACGCTTCGCCCATTTTCCTATTTCGATTTCCCCTATCGGGGTTTTATAGGTTTCTCGGCTCTCCAGAATGTTTCTTCCTGCCTTATCTTTGCCGATAGTTTTGCATGTGTACGTTCTCGCGGATAGCATCATATACTTGTCCAACTCAGCCATCTTTGCACCAGATCTTTCTCAGTTCTTCCTCTCGCTCAAGCAGCTCTTTCTTAAGCTGCTCGTCCTCCTCCATCCACTTCGGAATCAAGGCTCTTGTCTTCGGGTTTGCCTTCTTGATGCTTTCTTGGATTCTTCTGCGTCTGCTGATTTTCTTTTGCATTCCGCTGTCGATCAGCGCTACGAGGTATCTTTTCCCACAATTCGTGCATTCAAAGGTTCTCGCCTTCACCTTATTCCCATCTTCATCAGTTCCAATTGCCCACTCTTTTATTTTGATGCGCTGTGTTTTCATGATCGCTTTGCAAGCATCACAGATAATTTCATTTGTCATCCTGTTTCTCCTTTCAGTTAAACGGTAAGTCTTCATCTTCTACGCCGTCCGGGATATTCATGAATCCGTCCTGATCAGCGCTTGGAGCTTCCTGCTGTTTTGGTTTACTGCTTGCTGACTTGTTTTCAGCAAATTCCTGTTCCTCGGTTACTACCTCGGTTATGTACACCTTCTGGCCGTCCTTGTTGGTGTAGCTGCCTGTCTGAATGCGGCCAGTAATGATTATTTTTGTTCCCTGCTTAAAATATTTTTCCGCAAACTCAGCCGCGTGATCAAATGCTACGCATCGGATAAAATCGGCTGTATTTTCCGTGTGTCCCTTGCGGTTCACGGCTAATGTGTAACGTGCAACCGCAAGCTTGTTTTGTGTATATCTGATTTCCGGGTCGCTTGTCAGGCGACCCATTAAAATAACTTTATTCATATTCCTCCTCTTCTGGGACGATCCCCGGGTAATCATTAATGCTCATTTGATTTTCGTCTTCTGCTTCGCTCTGCTGTAAGAGCTTGGCAAATTCCTCTGCAGCGTTGTGGTGTGCCTTCCAGGCGTTCCAGTGTCCCTCTCTGGCTTCCTGCATTGCTGCGACATACTCTTTTTCCATCTCTGCCAGATACTTCTGGATGTCTGGATTTTCCAAGGCTTCCGGAGCTTTTTCCGGTTCCGGCATTACTGGCTCTGGCATCGGTTCCACAATCACCTCAGGAACTTCCTCTGCCTTTTCTTCCAATCGATCTCGATTTTCCGTCTTTGTATCGTTTTTTGTGGGGATCGTATCCACTTTTTCCACTTTTTCGGGAGTAAATTCCACTTTTTCGGCTAATCGTTCACGATTTTCGGGGATTCGTTCACGCTCTGGCGGTGTTTCTACTTTCGGTTCTTCTGGAATTTCCTCTGCCTTTTCTGGCATTGGTGAAATGTTCTCCGACCCTTGAATATTCAAGGCTTTTTGCGCCGGCGCAATTTCTTCCACAACCTCCCAAACGATCTCAAAAAACCGTTCCCAACTCATCTCCTCAATTCCGGCTCCTGCCCGCTTAACCTTTAAGCCAGATTCATACATCATCACAAAAAATTTGCCTTTTCTGTAAGATCTGTTGCCGGATGGATTCACGATCTCAGCAAGTTGCTTTGTGGTTTTGGTTTTGTCCAGTTCTTCCAAGACTCCGGTTTTCTCCAAAAAATCCTTAACCAGATCTCTGAATCCTCCATCCTCTGGCGCTGCCTCGACTGCATTGAATCTTTTCAGTTCGCGAATTGTCTCACGGCTTGCTGCTGGCTGTACCATCTCGTAGTCCGACTCAGGAAGCTGCAGCATTTCTTCCAGCTGATACTTTCCAAAGCTCTCATACTCCGGCGCCAATTCTTCCGAGTTGCCCCCGATTGAAAACTTCGCGTTGATCTCGATCAGGCGAGATACTGTGGACGGCTTCAAGCCGTATTCTTTTTCAGCAAACTCACCCATCGTCTTGTAGCCATCGCGTTCATACAACTTTTCATCACGGATCTTATGCAATGCGTATCCGATCCGTACAAACGACTTCTTTACTGACACCAGTTCTTTCTTAATCTTCTGCTTGAGTTCCATCCAGTCGTCAAGCGTTAACTGCACATAATCCATGGTTTTTCTTTTCCTTTCAACGTTTTTACATATTTCCTCAGCCACGGATCAATGATCGCAGCATCTGGTTTTTGATCGTTTTTCTGATACCATTGTTTTATGGCGGTACCTTGAATTTCTATCGTTGCATATGGGATCTCTGGAGTGTTCTTCCAGCGCATCAACAGAATGAAACTCTGGCCGCTGTTATGCTTTCCTAGATAATTTGGTCCGCCTACGCAATGATGCATCTCTCGTCCCTCTTCGATAATTTCAGTTGCGCTTTTTGCCGGGCGAATCAGCCAGTCCTTGCATTCGTAATAGTACCACTCATTCAGGTTCTCATACTCTTTCGCAATGTTCGGATATGCAAGCTCTGCTTTTCCTTCTTTCGCCTGGCGCAGACGCTCGTTTTGCAGCTCCACCATTTCAGCGTGTGCACGCTCAAGATCTCGTGGGTACAGATATACCGTGTTCTGCATGTCGTATCCACCATTTGCACGCATGTGCAGATAGTCGGCATATGTTTTTGCAGTGTGCGTCAGCTGTGCTAGCTGACAGTTCATCATGTTATCTTCTAGTTGTACCTGTGCATACTTTTCTGCTTTGTTGATAAATCTTTGTAATCCAGTCCACTGTGTCACTGTGATGTCGTCGTATGACGCATTAACTTTAACCAGAAAATCTATCTGATGCTTTGTCCAGTGTTGTCCAAGGGCTTTTTCTGCTTTCAGCACGCGGAGTGTTTCTGTATCTCCCTCTGCTTCTTGCAGGATTTTAAGATCTTCTTTGTATATCCCTAAAAAATCTCCAATATTTTTTGCGGATATGTTGCTGATTTCTCGACGGTTCCATCTTGCAATGTTGCGGGCAACCGCCTTTAATCCCAATTTGCTTATCATTTCCAGTTGTGGGATGATGGTGTAGTTTTCCATGTAGTCCATCAGATACACTTCATCATCCCCTGCAAATTCTTTTGCTCCTGAGTACTGCAGGCAAGTGCCTTTCAACAGCTCCCATGTACCAGGATACACACGAGCCGATCTGACTTGCACGCCCTGTCCATATAGCGAATAATTTCTATCGTCCCAGTAATCGTCCGCTAGTCCGATTTTATGATAGTCTTTCTGGATTCGCTTATCATAAAAATACTGACGCGCTACCTCGTTGACATAAAATTTTTCTGATGCTGTAAACTCAAAATCTTTCGGCGGCAAAATCGTTTTTCCGCACTCACAGTAGCGGATCACAGCACCAGTTTCTTTGTATGGCATCGCCACATAAAAATACATTGATACTGTTTTTTCGTTCGCTCTTCCTTCACTTTTCCAAGTGCCTTTTGCCTTGCAAGCAGGGCATGTTCCTTCTTGGTTGTTTTGCGGTTTTAGCACCAAGTCAAAGTTGTATGGATCTTCGCTTTCTTTGTGTCTTGCTTTGATGATTTTTCCGCAAGCTGAGCAGTGCACCGTCACTTTATTTCCATTGCGTCTGTAAAAAAGCGTATGTTCTTTTTTTAGCTGAGATTCAGCCCAACTCACAGCCTCTTCCGGAAGATTAGGTGTGTTTGCTATTCTGTCTGCAAGTGCAACGCTTCTTTTTGCCTCTCGTCTACGCTTTCTTTCATAGCGTATGTTATCTTGCATAGCTTTAAGGTGGCTTACCCAGCCAGAACCCCAGCCCTCATAACCTTTTGTAAATTCCTCTATTTTTTTTACGTCTGCTTTGGGAATATGCGCATTCGAGTGCTCAAATCTCCAGTAGTAGTCGTAGTAATCTCTTAGCCCCGTAGTATCAATCCCGACATGATTCCACTCTTTTTTCTGCGGATCATATCCGGCATACTCTTTTTTTGTTATTACTGTTCTGATTTCTGGTGTATCGGACTTCCCGAAGATCTCAATCAGGAGTGTTTCCGTGCCGCCAATTGGCAATACATCAGCTCTGGCCACATACTTACAGCCCTCTTTTCTCTCAGGTATCATGTAGGGTACCTGTTCAATTGCTTTCTTTTTCATGATCAAGCCCCCATATAGTACTTTCTGATGATCTTACGGGCAGTTCCCATCCCCGGAATGCCCAGTGTTACTTTTCCTGCATTCACACCTGCAGCATGGATGATATCTGCGCTTACCGGGTACTGGTGGCCAAAGCTCCACTTAAGCAGTGCTGCTATGCACTGATCTAAGTTCTTGCCCTTGCGGCGCACCTGCACCGCAAACTGCTCGTCCTCCATGATCTGAGCTTCGATGTATGAGCGCCAGTCCTCCATGATCTCTCCAAGGTTTAATGTGGCCGCCTCGACTTCAATCTTTCCCAGCGCGGCCGTCATCGCGTCGTCACACAGAGTATCAGTGTCTCCACTTGTGTACATCTCAACGTAAGCCTCCAAGCCATTCTCTGCCGCCATCAAGCGCAGGCTTTCCAGATCACCCTCATTAAAAAGGCCCTCTGCTGCTTCATTGATCTCCTCATAGCTATCAAACTCACCGAACCTATCAAACATTTTTTATTCTCCTTTATAGTAAAAATTTACGATTTCCTTAACCGCTCTTTTTGAAAAATCTTTCCATTTAATTTTTCCAAATGGCGCTGCTGGCTTTAGTTCAAGCTCTGACGGTGCATTTTTCGACATAGCGGCAAGCAATACATATAAGCAACCAAGTGCCGATCTGTTTGATGCCAACACAACATCCTGCAAGCTTTCATCCTGCTCCACAGTATGTTCCATCATGCTGATCATGCCACAAATCATCGCCGATGCGTGGCGATCCAGGCATTCCATTTCTTCACGAATTTTGGCAATGGCTCTAACCTCTTTAGAGTCCTCCGTTGCCATTATCTTTTCTTCTTGCATTGTTTCCTCCCTTTGTCAACATCCAGGCGGCGCGATACATCTGCTCAACTTCTGGATCATCCGTGCGGTAAAACAAATTAAATTCGCCTACCAGTCTCACAATTTCCGCTTGCGATTGCAAAAGCACTCTCGCTTTCGTTTCATGCTCGGTCTTTGCGATCTGCTTTACTTTTTCCCAATCTTTGCTCCATCCAGCGCCAGCTTCGCCCAACTCCAACTTAATGTATGCTCCTTTCCGTATCTGTCCTTGCGGTGCATCACTGCCACATATGGGTGCTTCTGGCATATACGTGCCTTGATATATACTGGGGTTCCCTTTTCCGTCTCTCCCTTTAGTCGGAACTCATCTCCGATCTGGGTTTCTCTTCTCATCGTCTCGATACGTCGAAACATTGTATTTTCTCTTTCCATAATCTGCCTTTCTTAGGTGGATGCTTATGTAGTATCTACCGTTTATGTTGTTGTAACGAACCTCTGAATCAACATATACATATCCGGCATAGCGTAGCTTTCCGTTACGCATCTTGGCCTGCTCGATGTACTCCTTGATGTAATTGTGGTTGTGGATCATCTTGTTGATCTCTTTCGTTCGCGTCTGATGGTGTTTCTTCTCCTCTGGTTTCTTGAGGTTACGGCTAGATGTCCACCTCTTCTCGTGCTTTTTCCGGTGTTTGTCTGCCGCGGGTTTCGCCATATACGTGGCGATTGATGCGATGCCGTCCTCGTCCGTCTGGATCTTCCGGAACTCGTTTCTCCCTCCATGTTTCCATGTCTCAATCACAGTCCCGATATCTAGCATTCCGTCCATCAGCATGTGGTGATGGATTCGCACTATCTCTCCATCTACGCTCGTTGTCTCTGTTGTGTATATGTACCTTGCGTTTGGCAGCTCTCTACGCTTTCGTTTTTTATTTATGTTTCGAATGTATTTTTGCATACATTCTACTGCTGCTTCTGTGCTTTCTGGTACGTTTTCATATGTCAACGTTATCCAGTAGTCGCCATCCGAAAAATTATGATCTGCCAACCGCTTAAAGTACTTCCGTGCGCGTTTGCCGTTCAGCTGCTCCATCATCTTTCTTTGGAGCTTTTTATTCAGCCTTGGGACTCCCTGCTCCTTTGCCTCTTTCCGGCCGAACTCCTGGTAGATCTCCACATCCATCTGCCCTCCAAAGCTTACCTCCTTGGTTGCATACACTCCTCTGGCTCTCTCCAGGAGGTTGGCTGCCATCTGCTCGTCCCATCCATCTATGCTCTGATTGTATAGCTCCTCGTAATCGTATTCCGTGTACCTTGCTTTCATTCTTCCCTTCCTTGGCGAGGTAACGATTAGTTAATATACATCACTAGACAACTTAGAGCCTTTCCGGCTCTTGCTTTTTTGGTTGCGTTGTGTTATACTGTAAGTGTTAATATTTTTTGTTTGGCCGTTGCAAAGCTCGCCCCTTTCGCAGCGGCCCTTTCTTTATCCAAACGCACGTTCTTTTCCTTTCTCGGTGCTGTCCTTGCGCCGGATCTCGCTCACCGTGATCTGCACGCCGTTGCGGCGCGAGTAGATCGTGGCGATTGCTTCGTAGAAACGTTGTGCGTTTGGCTCGCCCGTCATTTTCACTTCCATCGGCTACTCCTTTTTACTGGCATCAGTAATATGTTTAGCTTGTTTTCACCCATATGTTTTTCACTTCTAAGTTTTGCAGTAAATTTTCTATCACCTCTGCAAGGTTTGCGTTGCTGCTATGATTGCAGATGTTGCAAGCATGTTCCGCGACATCTCGTAGCGTTACATCATGCTTGCATCCGGCAACCGGAACGAACATGTTCCACTGCTGCGGGGTCGCCTTGTCGTACCATCCTTTCTCTAGTACAAGCCCTACCAGATTTCTATATTGTAGGCACATATCATCCAACTCATATTTAGGCACCTGATCTTCTTCTGGATCCTCCGGAACAAATTCTTCTACAATCTGTTCTTTCAGATTGTCAATGCGCTGTTCCTCTGCCGTTTCTCCTTCGTCTGCCATTTTGCGGATCTTGTCCATCTGGACCTGCCATTCCGCAGAAATCCGCTTGCATGCTTCTTCGTCTGCCCACCACTTGTCAACTTCATCATTATGGATATGTTCGCGGTATGTATCCATCACCTGATGGTATCGCGTTTCAATTTCTTCGAGCTTTTCGTACTCGCGTTCTAACTCATCCGTCATGGGTTCTCCTTCCTTATGCCGTCTTCGGTTCCATGCGGCCCTTGCTTTCCATTCCTTCCATGTAGCCTACTGCTCGCTCTTTCTGCATTGGCGTCAACTTGATCCAGTGCTTAAGCATGTCTTCAACATCCATTACTTTTGTGTTTTTTCTCATTTCTTCTGTCATGGTTTTTTCCTCCTTTCATGTTTCCTATATCAACATTTTAGTTGATAAGAGCAACTTTGTCAACTCTTTTTTGTTGATTTAAGAAACTTTTTATTGACTTTTGTTTCTCAAAATGATATTCTATCTTAAGAGGAGGTGATATTGTGACTGAGGGTGAGCGTTTGAAGGCTATCAGAAAAGCTTCTGGTCTAACTCTCGACAAATTTGGAGAAAAGCTCGGAGTGACCAAAAGCGCCCTTAGCCGAATCGAAAACGGTACTAACGGCCTTACTGATCAGATGATTCGTTCTGTATGTCGAGAGTACAAGGTCAACTACGACTGGCTAGTCAGAGGTGAAGGCGAAATGTTTGAGGATTTGTCCGGGACAATTTTAGATGAGCTATGTATTGATTATGGCTGTGATGATATGGATCGCAAGATTATCAAGGCTTATCTTGATTTGGATGATGACTCTAAACGAGCATTTAAAAATTATTTAAAAAAACTTCTGGACGAGTAATTTTCTGGATAAAGCAAAAAGATGGAACCTGTGGTGATAGGGTTCCATCTTTTTGCTGAGTCAAGTCTTGACTAAAAAATATTTAATTATCTTATAGATATGTTTTAGTTTTTCTTCGTCACCGATCATTTCGATTAGCTCTTTAATGTCTTCTTTTAGTTTTTTGACATCGTCCGTACATACCGCCTCCCTT
>ERZ1034687.1582-NODE-1582-length-11499-cov-7.183065_pt1 | contig 11499 bp, 8 predicted proteins | sample MGYA00520704_ERZ1034687 | MGnify/ENA primary metagenome ERZ1034687 (study PRJEB33766, sample SAMN09781762) | gut metagenome | biome: gut microbiome | host: Homo sapiens | place: Madagascar | study: EMG produced TPA metagenomics assembly of the PRJNA485056 data...
GGATATTGTAGGTGCTAACATGCCATGAACAAGAGCATTTCTATATTTCCGTAATTCCATAATGTGAGAGAATTCTACGGGTGAAAATATTAATTTTAAGTTATTTGCACTAAATGGAGGATAAAGTGTGGTGGCGGAAAACGCCACTAAAACAGCAAAGTGATGGCAAAAAGCGCCACCATATCAGTAATCGTGGTGGTACATTAACCACCACATATCATATACAGGGTGCAGGTGCTCCTGCCAAGACGAAAAAAATGTAAACGCTGATGCGTTTATATTTTTTCGGGAAAAGGTCCGACCTTTTCCGCATCTTGCGAAACCTATAAGCAGAACTTTTGGAAAGGATGAAAAAGCAATGGTACAGATAAAAAGAGATTGGTTTGATACAGCATTGAAAAATTACGAAAGGGGAAAAACGTATGGCAGATGGAAAGAGAAGATACAAGTCTGACAGGAAAGATTATAAGATAACGGTGAAGCTGTCAGAAAAAGATATGGATATTCTGAAAGCAGCACTTAAACGAACCGGAATGACAGTAAGTGCCTATATAAGAGAATTGATCCGGACAGGAGGTAACATTGATACAAGTTATCCAGAGGACAGGGCAAAAGCAATCCGTGTTATTGCAGGTATTGCAAATAATATTAATCAGGTAGTAAAGCTTGGCAATTCGCAGGGCAGATTGTATTACAGCGATATTGATAAATTGCAGAACAGTCTGGATGAGGTAAAGAAAACATTCGGGGAGGTGCTGGAAGTATGGCGATTACAAAGATCCTGAATATCATGGAATCGGAAGGCAGAAATCCGGCAACACACCTGAAGAATGCTTTGGAATATATCCAGAACCCAGATAAGACAGAAGAATGTGTACTGGTGGGTGGTATCAACTGCCTGACGGATACGGCATTTGAGCAGATGGAGGAGACAAAGAACATTTTTCATAAGACGGGTAAAAGGCAGGGATATCATGTGATCATATCGTTTTCGCCGGAAGAAAAAGTAACAGCAGAGCAGGCAATGTATGTGCTGGAGCATTTTGCGAAGGATGTGCTTGGTGATGATTATGAGGCGGTATATGCAGTCCATACTGACATGAAGCATATGCACGGGCATCTGATCTGGAACAGTGTCAGTATGACAACTGGCAAGAAATACAATTCACCTAAAAGAAACTGGAAGAATCGTCTCCAGCCTATTACAAATAAATATTGTGATGAGCTTGGACTTTCCATTATACCGGCAGAGTATAGCAGGAATCCAAAGAATATCAGCAGGGACAAGTGGGAAAGAGAAATGGCAATGAAAGAGATAATTCTAAGGGATGCCAAGATGTGTGCATATGCAGCCGGGAATGTGGAGCATTTTAAATATCTGATGAAAAGACTTGGATATGTATTTAAGAAAGACACATGGATGGAAGTACAGGCACCGGGATTCAGATATTATCACAAACTTGCAAAGCTGGACGAGATGTTTTCAGAAGATATGTTACGGCATTATGTGGATATGCCCTGGATGGCAAAGCCTTACTTTTATTCGTCTGATATAAGGGGATTGCACAGGGCAAAGCTGTCACCATTCCAGAAGGAGTTTTATGCAAAGTTATATAGGCTGAGGATTGTTGAACAGAAACGGTTTGTAGTTGGCGGAGCAAAGTATACGGAAGATTTGAAGAGATTTCATCAGTTACAGGACGAATATTTATTGCTTGTGAATAATGACATCAAAAGTGTTGTGGAGCTTGTGGATTTTATAGGTGAGCAGGAAGAAAAGATTCAGCAGATTGAGGACAGGCAGAAGGAGATATATAGGGAAAGCTCAAGTCGGAAACGCAGTATAAAGAATGAAGAACAGTACCGAGAATATCAGATATGGCACGTGGAAGTGCAGGAAGAATTGGATGAGCTTAAGAGACAGATACAGCTTGCTGATGACATTATAAAAGAAGATTTGTATACCGCTTTTTATGCGGTATCAGAGGATAAGGAGATCGTTGGAAATAAGGAGATTGAGATACCGGGGATGGAACAGCATGAGGATGTGGTTGAGGTTAAGAAAAAGGGAACTACTGATATTGATGATGTTGATACGAAAATATGTCGGAAGGAAGATACTTCTGTTGCGGACCAATATAGTGATATTGAAAAAGAACAGGCAGACTTATATGTTGTGGAATCTCGTGAAATTGATGATGGTGATGCGGAACAGATTTATACAGGTAAGAATGTAGCTGTAGATGATGAGGTTCCGGTTATTCCGATGGCTGCTGATAATGTTGAATGGATTGCTGATAGGTTATCTGAGTGTGGAGCATATGAAGATGTAGATGTTCCTGTTAAGGCGGATATATTCGGATTTGATATTGCAGATGTAAGTGGAAGTATAAGGCTGTTTTCAGATGTTATGAAGAGGCTGGGGATAAGAATGGCTGGAGATGAGATTTATGAGGAGTTTCAGAAAATTTATGATGAGAGCGTTGGCAGGGATGCAGGGAAGGAAAAGACAGAAGATAAGATGTGGAATAGGGGCAGAGGGAGATGATACCTCTGCTTCTTACAAGGTACAAAAAAATATTCCGAAGGTTTGAAAAAATAGACTATATATGATATGCTTAAAGAGGTGTTTAAGCACTATATTGTTAAGAATAGATAAACAAAATTGAGGTGTAGTATGGCAATTTCACTTAATAATCTTTGGAAAATTCTGATTGATAAGGAAATGAATAAAGGTGCTTTATGCAGCAAGGCAAAGATTAGTAAGGGAACAATGGCAAAATGACTAATAACGAACCAGTCACATTGACAGTTATAGAAAAAATATGTGAAGTGCTTCAATGTGATATCGGGGATGTTGTTCAGATAGTAGACATAGAAAAACAGGAGAAAAATAATGGATAACAGAAGTATAAAGAAGTTAGAAGCTGATTTATGGGAATCAGCAGATTTACTAAGAGCAAGTTCTAAACTGACATCAAACCAGTATTGTATGCCGGTGCTGGGATTACTCTTTTTAAAATATGCATATAGTCGATTTAAATTGGTGGAAGCAGAGATATTAAAGGATAGACCAATGCGTAATGGCAGAAAAATGCCTGTAGAAGCCAAGGATTTTTCTGCTAAAAGTGCACTGTTTTTGCCAAGAAAAGCACAGTATGATTATCTTGTGAATCTTCCTGAAAATATAGCATCAGCTGATTTGAAAAATATTGCTGGACAGGCAATGAATAGTCTGGGTGAGGTAGTAAACAATGCTATGGAACTTGTAGAACAGCAAAGTGAACAGTTAGCAGGTGTATTGCCGAAAAGTTATACGGATTTTTCCGATGAACTGCTGGGAGAGTTGCTTCGCATATTCAATAACAACGCACTTGATGAAGTTGGTGGAGATGTAATAGGTAGGATTTATGAGTATTTCCTTAATAAATTTGCGAAAAATATAGCTTCGGATGACGGAGTATTCTTTACGCCAAAATCTTTGGTAAAAATGATAGTTAATATTTTAGAGCCGACATCGGGAGTGCTTCTTGATCCAGCATGTGGTTCAGGTGGAATGTTTGTACAGACAGGTGACTTTGTAAATGAAGCTGGGTTACAGGCAAATAGTAGTATGACATTTTATGGACAAGAGAAGGTCGAATACAATGCACAGCTTTGTCTTATGAATATGGCAGTTCATGGCCTTACAGGAGTAATAAAATCTGGTGATGAAGCGAATACATTTTATCATGATGCTCATAACCTTGAAGGTTGCTGTGACTATGTAATGGCAAATCCACCATTCAACGTGGATAAGGTAAAGGCAGAATCAACATTCAGTGCAGGAAGACTTCCATTTGGTTGCCCGAAGGAGAATAAGAATAAAGAAATTGGAAACGCAAATTATCTATGGATTTCGTACTTTTATGCCTATCTCAACGAAAAGGGCAGAGCAGGGTTTGTTATGGCTTCCTCTGCAACAGATAGCCAGGGAAGTGATAAGGATATAAGAGAAAAGCTGGTCAAAACTGGTTATGTTGATGTGATGATAAGTGTCGGTAACAATTTCTTCTATACAAAGAGCCTTCCGTGTTCATTGTGGTTTTTTGATAAAGGCAAAAAGGAAGAATTGAAGAATAAAGTTCTCTTTATTGATGCGAGAAACTATTATACAGAGGTTGACCGTACATTGAATGAATGGTCAGAGTGGCAACTTAAAAATCTGAATGCTATTGTCTGGTTATATCGTGGAGAAAGTGAGAAATATACTGCATTACTTCATGAATATAGAAATGCACTTAGAAGTGACAAATTATTTGATGAACAGGTTCATGATTTGACTGAAAGATTAAAGAAACTTTGTGCAGAAGCAAAAACAGCAGTTGAGGCAGCAGATAAGCGAGAAAAGAAAAAATTACAGACTGAATACGATGATAGAATTTCTGAACTTACAGAAAGGCTTATAATAGCAAAAGAAGCTAATTGGTTATATGAAAAGTTTGGAGAAGGAGAGTATCACGATATCCTTGGATTATGTAAAGTCGCTTATACAACAGATGATGTAGAATGTAATGATAAAGATGAAATCAGCATAGAAGAAAAAGGGTGGTCACTTACTCCGGGAGCCTATGTTGGTGTAGCACCTGTGGAAGATGATGGTGTGGATTTTGAAGAGCGAATGGCAGAGATACATCGAGAACTTTTAGCATTGCAGGCAGAATCAAATGATTTGATGAATGCTATCTCACGGAATATGAAGGAGATGGGGCTATGAGTTGGAAGAAAGTTAAGTTAAGAGAAGTATGTAAATCAATTTCTGATGGAGATCACCAGCCACCACCCAAAGCAACAAGTGGGATACCATTTGTTACAATTGCTAATATAAAAGATAATAAATTTGATTTTACGAACACAATGTTTGTATCGAGAGAATATTACGAAAAGTTGGATAGTAAAAGAAAAGCTCAGGAAGGTGATATATTATATTCTGTTGTTGGATCATTTGGAATTCCTGTTTATATTGATAATGAGTGTGAATTTGTTTTTCAAAGACATATTGCAATCTTAAGACCGAACAAAGAAAAGATATTACCGGAATTTCTATATTATACAATGTTAAGTAGAGATTTTTATATGAGAGCAGATGCAGTAGCACTGGGAGCAGCGCAACGAACAGTGAGTTTGACTTCTTTGAGAGCTATGGAAATTGAATTACCTCCGATTAGAATTCAAGAGAATATAGTTAAAGCACTAAAGCCGTACGATCAGTTGATAGAAAACAACAAAAAGCAAATTAAATTATTGGAGGAAGTAGCACAGCGAATATACAGAGAATGGTTTGTAGATTTTCATTTTCCAGGATATGAGGATGCCAAGATTGTTAATGGTGTACCGGATGGGTGGAAGAACCGAACTGTTGGGGAAGTTATTGAGAAGCCTGCCCGAAGTAAACAGATTATGACATCCAATTATCAAAAAAGCGGATTAATTCCTATTATAGATCAAAGTAGAGATTTTATAGCAGGATACACAAATGATGCAGAAGCATTGGTGGAGAAGGATGTCCCTGTTATTGTTTTTGGAGATCATACAAGGGTATTGAAATATATTCAATTTCCATTTGCAAAAGGAGCAGATGGAACTCAATTAATAATCTCGAATTGTGATGAAATGCCACAATCATTATTGTACTGTAGTTTGGTTAGTATCGATTTATCTAATTATCATTACGCAAGGCATTTTAAATATCTTAAAGCTGAAAAGGTATTGATTCCAACCCTTGAAATAGCTAATATGTTTGACAAATTCTGTAGTGAAATTTTTGATGAGATTCAATGTAAAAGAAACCAAATAGTTAAGTTGATAGAGGCAAGAGATAGATTATTACCCAAAATTATGAATGGAGAGGTAGAGATATAATGACAGATTGGTTAATGGTTATTATAACGGCAATATATGTAGTTGCCACAATCATTATTTGCTATTTTAATGGAAAATCAGCTAAAGCTGCAAAAATGCAGACAGATGAAATGATAAGACAATATAATATAGCTAATCGTCCAAATGTTACAATCTATTTTGATATTATTCGCTCTGGGTTGATGTGCTTTATTATTGAAAATGAAGGAAATAAAGCAGCACACAATGTAAGCATAAAAATCAATAAAGAATTCATTAATGGTATAGATGAAGGTAGAGAAAGAGAGCAATTAGAAAAACTTGCAACTGCTAAGCTGTATTTAGCAAGTAGACAAAAAATATATATATGTCTAGGTGGACAACTACAGTTTTCTCAAATAGCTAAGAATATTGCGGAAATTGATATAGCGTATGACGAGTATTCAGAGCATACAACAATAGATTTAAATCAATATGGAATGTTTCTTGTGTATACATCTCCAATTGAGGATGTTTCTCAGCATTTGAAAAAAATGAAAGAAGAGGATGAGAAATTTCATAGAAATATTTTGAAACGGATTGAGAATAAGCATCCCATTCAGAATATTGTTGTACATACAGAAACAGAGGATGAGGCTTATAAATATAAAATTTTTAAAATAGTTTGTTGTGAGAACAGAACAACTGCGAGTGCAATAGCTGAGGCGCTGGGATTAGATAAGGAATACGTCTTGCGACTTTTGACCGAACTTGAACATGTGGATAGAATTGTTGGACATTATACTGGAAGTGAGGAAGATGATTACTCTGTAGAATGGTATAGAAAATAAATTGTTGATTGAGAGGTGTCACTATGAGCTATGATTATTCAGAAAATATATTAGTACAAGAAAGTGCCGGTCACCTTCTTGAAGATGAACTTGGTTGGCGTGTAGAACTTGCTTATAACACAGAAGTATTAGGTGAAACTGGCACATTTGGCAGGAAATCATATAAGGAAATCCTTCTTATGAAATATTTCAGGCAAGCACTTTCAAAATTCAATCAATGGCTTACTCCAGCATTACTTGAAGATACTATAAAAACATTTGAAAGCTATATGTCATCAGCTTCTCTTATGCAGATAAATGAGGAAAAGTATAGATGCATAAGAGATGGTATTCCAGTGAAGGTGAAAAAGCCGAATGGTCAGATTGAGGAGAAGAAGGCAATAGTCATTGATTTTAAAAATCCAGATAATAATGATTTTCTTGCTGTTAAGGAAATGAAAATACATGGTGACCTTTATCGTAGACGCACAGATATTGTGGGTTTTGTAAATGGGATACCACTTCTTTTTATAGAATTGAAGAAGAATTCAGTAGATGTGCAGAATGCATACACAGATAATTATACAGATTATCTTGATACAATACCGCATCTATTTTATTATAATGCATTTCTTATCTTGTCCAATGGGACAGAGGCTAAAGTGGGAACATTAGGTAGCAAATATGAATTCTTCCATGAGTGGAAAAGATTGTCTGAGCAGGAAGAAGGTAATGTTGCACTTGAAACGATGCTTAGAGGTATATGCAAAAAGGATAACTTTCTTGATTTGTTAGAAAATTTCATATTATTTGACCATTCAGATGGAAAAACAGTAAAGATTCTGGCACGAAATCACCAGTATTTAGGTGTGAATGAAGCGGTGAAAGCATATGCAGCTCGTAAATTGAATAACGGAAAGTTGGGTGTGTTCTGGCATACACAAGGTTCTGGTAAAAGTTACTCGATGGTATTTTTATCACAGAAAATTCGGCGAAAATTTGCAGGTTCTCCAACGATTGTGATTTTGACAGACAGGGATGAGTTAAATACACAGATTAGCGATACTTTTGAAAATTGTGGATTATTGGGGAAAACAAAGTCTACAAAGTATATTGCTACGTGTGGTGATGACCTTATAACAAAATTGCAAGGAAATCCTAGCTTTATATTTACTTTGATTCAGAAATTTAATAAGAAAGATGTACAGCCAATCATACCAGATCATGACATTATTATAATGTCCGATGAAGCACATAGGAGTCAGTATGGAATATTTGCAGACAATATGATGAATTTGTTGCCTACATCCGCACGTATTGGTTTTACAGGAACACCATTATTATCAAATGATAATATTACAGAGAGAACATTTGGTGGTTATATTTCCATCTATGATTTTAATAGAGCAGTTGAGGATAAAGCAACAGTCCCGCTATATTATGAAAATCGTGGAGAGAAGATTTTGGATTTAGACAATCCGGATATTACTGATAAGATATTGGATGCGATTGAGGCAGCAGATTTAGATCCAGACCAGACAGAAAAACTGGAGCGTGAGTTTAAGAAAGAGATTCATATTATGACAGCACCACAAAGGCTTAAATCTGTAGCCAAAGACTTTGTTTCTCATTATTCGGATTTATGGACAAGTGGTAAGGCTATGTTTGTGTGCCTGAATAAAGTGACTTGTGTTCGGATGTATAACCTTGTGCAGAGTTATTGGGAAGAAGAAATTAAACGATTAGAAGGCATAAAATCAAAAGTATCACAGCAGGAAGTACAGGAACTGGAACGCAAGATTAAATGGATGAAAGAAACCGAAATGGCTGTCGTTATTTCTCAGGAGCAGAATGAGATTCAGACATTTAAGAAATGGAATCTTGATATAAAGCCGCATCGTGAAAAGATGGAGAAAAGAGAACTCGATAAAGAGTTTAAGGATAAGGACAATCCACTTCGAGTAGTGTTTGTCTGTGCAATGTGGCTTACTGGTTTTGATGTAAAATGTTTGTCATGTCTATATCTTGATAAGCCTTTGAAAGCGCATACTCTCATGCAGACAATAGCAAGAGCAAATCGTGTGGCAGAGGGCAAGAGTAACGGACTTATTATTGACTATATTGGCATAGTAAAGGCACTTCGTAAAGCACTTGCAGATTATACAGCAAATGTTGGAGGAAGAGAGACTGATCCAACAATAGATAAGGAAGAACTTATAGAGCACGTGCTGGAAACTATATCAGCAGCTATAGAATTTTTATGTAGCAGAAATTTTGAGTTGGAGGATTTGATTAAGGCAAAAGACTTTTCAAAATTAGCATTATTACAGACAGCAGCAAATGCTGTTTCTGATAGCCGAGAATCACGCAAGCAGTTTACGACATATGCAAATGAAATCAACCGAATGATGAAGTATCTCAATAGAGATGATATATCAGATGTGGATAAAGATAGAAAAGATGCACTCATAGCAATAGCTGATGAACTAAAGAAAAAGAAGAAGCATGTTGACAATGTCGATTTGATGGTTCAGATTAATGGGATTCTGGGTGAATATATAATGATTGAACAGGAATCTAATAATAACGACATAGTCAAGCGTTTCGATATCAGTAGAATAGATTTTGATTTGCTTCGAAGAGAGTTTGCAAAGACAAAGAAAAAGAATCTGCTTATTACGGATTTGGATGAACTAATTCAAACAAGATTAGACAGCATGCTCAAAGAAAATCCAAGTCGTGTGGATTATTATGAAAGATATCAGACAATCATTGATGAATATAATAATGAGCAAGACAGAGCAAACATTGAAAAAACATTTATGGACTTGATGAATCTGGCTAATTCCATGAATCAGGAAGAAAAGCGTTATGTCAGAGAGGACTTTACAAGTGATGAGGAACTGTCATTGTATGATATGCTTTTCAATGAAAATCTTTCAAAAGAAGATATCAATAAAATAAAGAAAGTTGCGGTAGATTTGCTGGAAAAGATAAAAGCAAAGATATCTGAACTTGACCATTGGACAGAGAAACAGGAAACAAGGGATGATATAGAAACATATATAGGAGCAATTCTCTGGGAAGAGTTACCAGAGAGTTATTCTGATAATGCAATATTTGCATACAGACAGAAAATTTATGAGTATGTGTTTATGAGGTATAAAGAGGTGGCGTAAAATTGTCGGTGATTATACATATGACGCTACCGATGCTAGTAAAGAACTATTTGATAATTACGATAATTTAAGCTCTGCCATTAAGGTAGAAATACCATTCAATCAGATATGAATATTGAGTAAGGAAGAATAGAGAAAGTGAAGAGAAAACTATGAACAAGAAGTGCCAGGTATTTACGCCTGAAAATTATGTAATAGAATTACTAGATAGTGTGGGTTATACCCATAATTTATATGGAAAAAAAATACTAGAGAATTCCTGTGGCGATGGCAACATCCTAGTTGCGGTAGTTCAAAGGTATATTGATGATTGTAAGGAAAATGGTTTGTCTAGAACAAGAATAAAGAATGGATTAGCAAAAGACATATATGGAATCGAGATTGATGAAGAACAGTATAAAAAGTGTATTGATAATTTAGATAAAGTATTAAAACGTAACGATATTGACAAAGTTGATTGGAAAGTGATAAATGCAGATTATTTGAAGTGGAATACTACTATTAAATTTCAATATATTGTTGGAAATCCTCCTTATATTACATACAGTGAATTGAAAGAGGAGGAACAGCTGTTTGTAAAGAGTAATTTCTCTACATGTGTCAAAGGAAAATTTGATTATTGCTATGCATTTATAGAGAAAAGTATTAATTCATTAGCAGATAACGGGAAAATGTCTTATCTTATTCCAAGTAGTATTTATAAGACTGTATTTGGACATAATCTGAGGATTTTTATGAGTCCGTACATTGCCCAAATAAAGGATTACAAACAAGTTAAAATATTTGATAAGGCATTAGTTAAGTCATCCATTATGGTGTTAGACAAACAACGTCAGCAGGAGCTTTTGCATTATCAGGATATGAGTATGGAAAATGCGATAGATATACCTATTGCTCAACTAGATGAAAAGTGGTTTTTTGCAGATGAGAATGAAGTGGGACAACATCGATTTGGGGATTATTTTAAGGTGTCACATGTTGTGGCAACACTTCTAAATAAAGCATATATTCTGTCAGATGGGGCATATACCGAAGTAGATTATGGCTATGTTTGTGGTAACCATACTATTGAAAGAGCAGTGATTCGAAGTACTGAAACACCTCGAACATTAAGATATGGTAAGCACGAAAAAATCATTTTTCCGTACACATACGACGAAAATGGGCTAGTACGTTTTGGAGAGGGTGAGTTTGAACGATTATATCCAGAGGCTGCGGCATATCTTAATGAGTTCCGAGATGATTTAAGCAAAAGGCAAAGTGATAATAGTGCAAAATGGTATGAGTATGGTAGATCACAGGCGTTGAGTGGTTTGAATAGCAAAAAACTTCTGATTTCAACAGTTGTGACAAATGATGTAGACGTATATGAATTAGAACAGGAATGTATACCATATGCGGGAATGTATATCGTGGAAAAGGAAGATAATAATGAATATGAATTGATAGATGCAATGAGAATACTTAGAAGTGGCGAATTTAAAGAGTATGTTTTTAAAGTTGGTATACCTATAAGTGGTAAATCGGTGAGAATAACATCGAAGGATGTTGAAAATTATATGTTTTAGTTCCGGAGGAATTTATTATGGAAAACATGAAATACAAAATTTCATCACGAGCTACAATTTTAT
>ERZ1034687.1584-NODE-1584-length-11493-cov-3.849624_pt1 | contig 11493 bp, 9 predicted proteins | sample MGYA00520704_ERZ1034687 | MGnify/ENA primary metagenome ERZ1034687 (study PRJEB33766, sample SAMN09781762) | gut metagenome | biome: gut microbiome | host: Homo sapiens | place: Madagascar | study: EMG produced TPA metagenomics assembly of the PRJNA485056 data...
AGATAGAACCTGATGAAGATGGTCTCCCTGAACTTAGACCCAAGATTGATTTTCACTTCTTAAGATAGCCATCCTATGACATACGAAGATTTCAAGCAATTGGCTGAGCATCCACAGCATCGGGATGTTCCTGTCATCTTCAAGCTCGAAGTATTAGAGACGGAAGAGCTGGAAGAGGGGAAGCGTTCGCATTATCCTAAATATAAGGTGAGCAATTTTTGTCCGCAAGCCTTCGCCACAACCCTTGAGGAGGCTGAGAGGCTGATGCACCAGGACATAGAATATCGCAGAAAGATGAAGCGGGAGGACGACTATCCGCGCGACACCTTCTGCTATTATATCTCGGAGATTCCGATGGGTCTGTTGCACTACAACCGCGAATGTCTTTCTGAAAGAATGTATGACGGTGAGGGAAAACTGATCGACCAGTCTTACTGCTGTTCGGGTTTCAGCACCTACTATCCCGGCGTAAGCGACTCGCCCGAATACGACCGCCATCCCGACCAAACCTTTCGTGGCAGAAGTGCGGAACAGATAAGATTCCAAAAGGGCGACATTGTGGAAGTATATCGTGGCGACGAGGTGAGGCTTGCCATCGTTGTAGGCACTCCGCTTACTACGGAATGGATATGGGAGAAGAGCCAAAGCATTAAGGACAAGAGAGGATTGGATGAACTGCCTTTCGACGAGACCGACGACAGCTACACCGTGATAGATGGTCCCGGCTATGAATACCACGAGCACGTTGCGTCGCTGCGTGTCTTCGCCCCTCACTATCATGTGCCACTTTATCTTCAGAGACGATTCAAGGGTTATCTGGAAAAGGCAGAGAAAAAGCAGAAAGAAGAGGAGGAGCGAGACAGAATACTTCGCAAGGCACACGATTGCAGCATCCGCAACAAGCGACAGTTGGAGCAATCGAAGCTATGCGGCTGCTTTAGCTGTTGCGAGATTTTCCCACCATCCGAAATCACGGACTACATCTCCGACGAAGAACCGACAGCCGAATGTCCCTACTGCCACATCGACGCTGTAATTGGCGATGCCTCGGGCTTCCCTATTACCGAGGAGTTCTTGAGGGAAATGATGCATAGATGGTTTGGGTGAAAAGAAGGATGGCAAGATAAAGATGTGTAGAATTTAATAAATAAGTAAAAATTTCAATAGAAAACTAAGGGAAAGTTAGTTTTCTATTGAAATTTTTACTATTTTTGTCGCAACATGAGCAATATTCTAACCACATTAGGCAATATTCCAGTTACTTCTTCGGTCATAGCTTCGCTTTATCCCGATGTAAAGACTAAGTTTGCTAAAGTAGCACAACTGGAAAGGGCGGGTGAAATCATCCGCCTTAGGCGAAACTTGTTTGTCGTAAACCCGGAAGAAACAGGTCTTCCTCTATCTTCAGGATTAATAGCCAACCATTTGTTAGCACCATCTTATGTTTCTATGCAAACAGCGTTGCGTTATTATGGATTAATACCAGAGGCGGTATATACAATCCAATCAATGACGTTTAAGGCAGCAAAGGAGTTCAATACTCCAGTGGGCAATTATTGCTACTATCATATTTCAAGAGAAACTTATCCTATAGGTATCACTCAAATAAAAGAGGGAAATAGTGTTTATATAATGGCTACTCCAGAAAAGGCGTTATGTGATTTAATAGCCAATCAACCTGGAATCAATTTGAGATATAAAAAGGAAGCCTTAGAGTTTTTGGAGGAAAACCTAAGATTTGATATGGATAAGTTCTGTCAATTCAATCCGGAAATATTCCTTGCATACGCAAAAAACGGAAAGAAGTCAACATCAATACTTACCATTCTAAAACTTTTACAACATGAATGATATCTACCAAAATATGCTATCTGCTTACGATCTGTCCACAGACCAATCTAAAAGAAATGCGACATTCGAGGTATAAGTCCCATTATCATAGATTTCTTGGAGAAAATAGGAAAGGAATGTTGCTGTAAATCAATAGTTTTGCTTATTGTGAACTATTATGAACTTGTCGTATTCACATAAATTGTGTAATTTTGCAAAACTATTATAATACGGCAATTACGAAACTTGAAATCTATGATAATAAATAAGTTGTTGAATAAGTGCTTATACATTGCTGTTGTCAATATCTTTCTGTTGGCTTGCTCTTCGGGAGCAGAAAACGGTGTGGACGATGAGCCTACACCTCCGCAGCCCGAAAAACCAACAGTGCGTATACCCATTGGCATAAGCACCTCTATAACTCGTGTCACTGAAACGGCATTTGAGAGTGGCGATCGGATAGGACTTTATGTTGTAAATCGTAACGATGATGGCTCGCATAATGACCTAAAGCCTTCGGGCAATTATGTTGACAATATGCGCTATACATATTCTTACAATACTTGGACTCCCGACGAGACAGTGTATTGGAAGGATGACAAGACGTGTGCCGACTTTTATTTGTATTATCCTTATCAGGCAGCACACATTAACGAGAACCCTGTGGTGTTTAAAGTAGAGGCAGACCAAAGCAATGTCAACTCTTATAAGAATTCCGATGTCATCATTGGTTCTACGTTAAATGTGGCGCCAAGTCAGACGACTGTCTACATTGCCTCAAAGCATGTGATGAGTCAGGTGATTATAGATTTGAAGCCAGGCGAAGGATTTACCGATGCTTCGCTTGCAGCTTCAGATGTTAAGGTGACGCTTAACATACCAGCCGTAAGTGCCAACATAGACCTTGCGACGGGCAAGGTGAAACCTATTATGAATTATGATGGCGAGTCATTGACTATGACTCCGATGACACCATACAAGGACGGCAATGTCTATCGTGCCATTTTGGTGCCGCAGCAAGTCTCGCAGACCAATCTGATAAATGTGAATGTGGACGGACGTGACTTTGTGTTCTCCAAGGCTTTCGATTTTGTAAGTGGCAAAAGCTATACGTTCAATGTAACACTTGCCAAGAAAAGCAGCGGCTTGAACGCCACCATAACCGGATGGGACTCAGACGGCGTAGACTATGGTGGAACGGCTACTGAGGAATAATCTGTATTTTATTGATTACTGTTGCATGATAAGTAAACACATAAACTTTCTTATATATATTGCCATAATGGTATGTGTGGTGTTGTGTGCTGGTTGCGCTGACGGACTGTTAGGCGCTGACGGCACACAGCATGGCACCCTTCGTATTGAGCTTTCAGGCGAGATAGACCAGGTGGCAGTGACGCGTGTCAACGATGGTGGCTTTTGCGACGGTGATGGAATGGGCATCTATATAGTTGACTATAAGGCAGGCACACCTGGTACGCTGCAGCAGAGTGGCAACCGTGCCGACAATGTATGCTACACTTACGATGAAGCCAACTGTAAATGGAATTCAGACCAAGACGTTTACTGGAAGGACAATCATACCCATATAGACGTATATGGCTACTATCCATACGCCAACCCCGAAAGCATCAACAACTATACTTTTAATGTACAGCGCGACCAATATAATGCCACTGCAGACGGCAAGATGAGCGGTTATGAAGCGAGCGACTTCCTTTGGGGCAAGTTGAGCGACGTAGCACCCACCAGCGCTGCCTTGCGTCTGTTGCTAAGACACCGTATGTCGAGTGCCTGCGTAAAGTTGCTCAAGGGCGAGGGCTTCACCGATAGCGAATGGGAAAGCATTGACAAGACAGTGCTTGCTACCAACCTGGCACGTAAGGCAAGTATAAACATGACAGACGGAACCGTGAAAGTGGCAGGTTACGTGGAGTCATCGGCTACCATACCCTCGCAAGTGAACGATGAATGGCGTGCCATCGTAGTGCCTCAGACCGTTCCGGCTGGCACAACGCTCTTCAGCATCACAATAGGTGGTGCGCCTTACAAGTTTGCGAAGAACGAGGCGCTTACCTATGTGTCGGGCAAGATGATGAAGTTCAACATCAGAGTGGACAAGACCGAGGGTAATGGCAAGTATCGTCTCACGCTTGTAAGCGAGAGCATTGCACCTTGGGAGAACGAAATCCAGAGCCATGATGCCACGGCTACGGAGTATGTCGTTATCAATTCCACTGCCGGACATCTAAAGGACTCGATAGCCGCTTCGCATAAGGATATTGCCATGGTGAAACGCATGAAAGTGACTGGTACCATTAATTTGGCAGATTTCATAATGATGCGCGATAGTATGCCAAGGCTTACGGCTCTAAATCTAAAGGATGTAAGAATCAAAAGATTGTACAGTTTTATATCAGGAGGTGTTGAGCATTGGACAGATTATGCTCAAGATGATGCATTGCCTGCTTCTTGTCTCAAAGGAAAGAAAACGCTGACAAGCTTTGTGTTTCCTGACGTACTTAAGCGTATTAACCCAGGGGCTTTTGACGGCGCAGGTCTGACGGGTTCTCTAAATATTCCCGAAGGTGTGGTAGAGATTGGGGAATTGGCTTTTGCTAACAACGACTTTACCGGTATCCTGACATTGCCTTCCACATTGAAGAAAATAGACTGTTGGGCTTTTAGAGAGTGTTGTTTTATCTGTTCATTGAACTTGCCGGATGGAATCGAGGAAATTGGAGATTATTGTTTTTATAATTGCCGTAATCTGTATGGCAAGCTGATATTGCCAAGTCATCTGAAGAAGATGGGGAGTCGGGCATTCGACGGTTGTGCAGGTTTGAAAGGCGACCTTGTGATTCCTAAATCATTGACCGTTATACCCTCGTACGCTTTTTATAATTGTAAGTTTGAAGGCAGACTACAGTTGCATGATGGTATCACTGATTTAGGTTATGAAGCATTTTATTATAACAGATTCATAGGCGAACTTGAATTGCCGAAGAGTCTTGTAGCACTTGGAGGTGGCAACTTCGAAGGAAATTACTTCTCAGGAAGCTTTAATATACCCAAGGGATTGTTAAGCATTTCATCAGAAGCTTTTGCAGATTGTACTTTTACAGGGGAAGCGGAGATACCTGAGGGAGTTACGTGTATTCATGAAAATGCATTTTATAATAGCAAAAATCTTCAAAAGGTAATCTTGCCAAGCAGTCTTGAGTTAATCGATAAGAATGCCTTCCTGGACTGCAAGTCGCTTCGCGTAATTGAATGTAAGAGCACCATTCCTCCAGTCGTGAATGACGAAGCTTTCAATAGAGTTCCATTAGAAGACCTCACTGTTATAGTGCCAGAGTCTGCTTTAAATGACTATAAGTCGTCAGAATCCTGGTCGGGTTTTAAAAACATCATTGCAAAATGAAGCAGTAATGCAGGCTGCAGCAGTGAATGTGAGTAACGTAATAATAATAAACAAGACAAAGTATGAAGAATAATATAATAAGGTGGGCTTGCATGAGTGTCGGCATTGTAGGGGCAGCGTTTCTCGTGGCTTGCTCAGAGAATGCCGAATCGCAATACAAGGATGCCAAGTCAACGCCGATGACGTTCGTGGTGAAGCATCCGTCGCAGACACGTGCCACAGAAACCGACTTTGAGATAGGCGACCGCATAGGACTGTATGTGGCAGACACAGAAAAGCCGATGGAGTTGGGAGGCAATCTTGCCAACAACGATGTGCTGACCTACGACGGCAACAAGTGGACATCAATCCGTCCCCTCTATTGGGACGACGGCACGTTCAATGTATATGCTATCTATCCACGCATGGATAAGGTGCTCAGCCTCGACAGTCAGCCTTTCAGCGTGGCTCTCGACCAGAACACCCCGAAGACAGTCACATCGCTTGGAGGCTATGAGGCGAGCGACCTGCTCTTTGCTTCGCAGAAGAGTGTCACAGCATCTGATTCGCCCGTTACTCTTTTGTTTCGTCACATCATGAGCAAGCTACGCATACGCCTGATAAAGGGCGAGGACTTCGAAGGCGAACTGCCCACCAATGCCAAGGTGTATATACATAGCACCATCACCTCTGCCACCGTCGACCTACGCCAAGGCATCGTCACGTACAATCCGAGGGTGGCACGCCAGAGCATCATAGCCCATCAAGACGACGAGACCAGCTATTCGGCTATCGTCGTGCCGCAGAACATCACAACACGTATGCCATTCCTTGAAGTGGAGGTAAACGGTGTGAGCTATTTCTATGAGAGCCGATTTAATTATAAACCTGGTGTGGAAAATCTTGTCAACCTTATCATTTCAAAAGACCCCGAGCAGGTGAAGATAGAAATCGGTGGTGAGATAAAAGACTGGCAATAACACTTTTTGAATGAAGAAAATAACGTATGTATTATCAGCCCTTGTGCTGATTCTCTCCTTGTGGGCAGTGGCTTTGTGGGTGCTGCCCATTAAGAAATATAATAATGTGACTACCGAGACGCGCTACGGCATGAGCGAGGGCATGCAGCTTGTGGAGCAGACCTTGACCAACGGCGAACGACAGTATGTGGTGGAGGACGCGCGTGGCAATGTTATGTTCCGCATTCCGCTGCGAGGATGTATGCTCGACACGCAGTTTCGTGGCGGTCGTCTACGCTTTCGCGAATTGTCGACAGGTCGTGAAGGATATGTTGACATGCAGGGTATAGTTGTCTTTATAGCCACGTCAGCCGACCCGTCGCAATCGGCAATAACTGCGCCAGAGGGGCAGACATCTGCCATTGACGGTACAGTGGCAGACGTGCATGGTAAGCAACCTGCTGCTAAAGTAAGCCGTAAAGAGGTGAGACTCCCGGCTGTGGACGTGCGCACGATGGCGCACAACAGTCCGTTCTATGTTGAGGCTTCCAAGATAATAAGCGGAAAACTGGAGGAGACCGACGCCACACGCCGCCGTCAGATTCTCAATTACTGTGAGCATCTGCGCACGGCATACACAATGAAGGACATCGACTTCCTACGTCAGGTGTTCAGCAACGACGCGCTCATTATTGTGGGCAACGTAGTACGTCAGTCGAAGGATGAAGCCAAGGTGGGCGCTGACAGCCGTGTGAGCTACGCCCTCCATACCAAGGCCGACTATCTCTCGCGACTCTCCAAGGTGTTCGGCATGAACAAGAAGGTGGACGTGCGCTTCTCCGACTTCCGTATAATGCGCCATCCTACGAAAGATGGCATCTACGGAGTATCGCTGCGCCAGCGCTATAAGAGCGACCGCTATGCCGATGATGGCTGGCTGTTTCTGCTGTGGGACTTCCGCAACGCTTCCATGCCACTTATCCATGTGCGCACGTGGCAGCCGTCGGCAACTGTAAGTGGTAGTGATGGAGTAATTGAAATTTCCGACTTTAATTTAGAATAAAATGGAAAGTATAAAGAAGGCATTTGTAAGGTTTTCCTTTACGCTACGTAAAGTTATGCTTTGCGTGGTGTATACTATGATATTGTCGTGTCTGCCGTTGAACGATGCTAAGGCTGCAGCAGCGACAGTCGCATTGGCTGCGCCCGACAGCACCTTTACGGTGGAGAGTTTCCGTCAGTTGCCTACCGATGTGAGTGCCTTCATCGATGCCGTACGCGACCTTAATGGCGAGGCATGCGCATTGCTTAAGGTTGTGGCACCAGCTGACTTCGCCTTCTCTTCGCCTCTGGGCATTGTAGAACGTCGCGACAAGGTGGGCGAGATATGGCTTTTCCTACCCAAAGGTACCAAGAGTATAACGCTGAAACATCCGCAATGGGGAGTGCTACGCGACTATAAGTTCGGCACGAAGCTTGAGAGCCGCATGACCTATGAGATGCGTCTCCGCCTACCACAGACCGCTGTGGTGGAGAAGCATGACACTATAGTATATACTCAAACCATCGTCGACACCGTAACTGTGTCACCGCCCCGACGCATAGTTCAGCTTCATGCCTTCACGTTGCTTACAGCCTCGCTACATACCGATGGACCCTCGTGGGGCGTAATGGCAGCCTTGATGCGTCGTCATGGTGCTTATGTGCATGTGAGCAGCAATCTGCATTCATCGCCCACGACGATAGGTTCGTGCAATAGCGATGGCTATCGACCCTCTACCGGCAACACACCTTATTATACTGGACGCACGCAGACTTCTGTCTATGCCCTAACCGTGGGTGGCATACATCGTCTGAATGGCTTGCTCAACATATTCGAAGGTGTGGGCTACGGCAGTCAGACCACTGCATGGCAGCTTGCCGACAGCGAGGGCGGTGGTTGGTTACGTAATGAAAAGTTCAGTCATAAAGGCTTTGCGGCAGAGCTTGGCGTTGTAGCTTCTGTAGGACGATTCAGCTTCAGTGCGTCGGCACTGACCATTGCCGGCAAGCAATGGCAGGGATGTATAGGCGTAGGAATATGCCTTGGAAAGACTGGAATGATAACAAAGCGCAAGTAAAAAATGTACCGATTATGAATAATCGTATTCTCTATATATTATTGTTGATGGCTGTCGTGACGGTCTGCTCTTGTAGCAGTGACAGTCCGTATAACTTAGAGCCTCGCCTCCAGACGCTTCCGGCTATGGACATTAGCCGTACGGAAGCCACGCTATCGGGCAAGTGTGTCAAGGAAAAAGTGGTGGACATGCCAAGTCTTTGGTTCAGTTATGGCAATGACGAGAGCATGTCTGAGAGGCAGGAAGTATTGGCTGATGCCGACGGCAATGTCAGTATGCACCTATCCTCGCTCAATGCCGGCACCACCTATTATTATATGCTTCATGGCACCAATGGCTCAGCCTCGCTCTCTGGCGAGATGGTCAGCTTTGCCACGCAGCCCAACGAACGCCCTACGGTAAGCAAGGCGAAAGTTCTGAGTAGCGCTCCGGTTAGTCTTATCGTAGGCTACAGCATCACGGACAATGGCGGCGAACTCGTCACATCCTGCGGTTGCCGTGTTTCGGGCGAAGGCATCGAGGGAGGCGAGAAAACTATCATGCAGAGCGGAAAGGCTGACGACGATGGAATGTACAGTCTGTTTATTGACGGTCTGCAGTCCAATATTACGTACACCATCAAGCCCTTTGCTGTCAACAGCGTAGGCGAGTCGGAAGGCGAAGCCATCCAGTTCACTACCTCATCAGCTGTTGTGCTTGGTAAGGCAGGCATTCTTTCCACCCTCCTCGGCGACCAGATATTCAATCTTACCAGTCTTTCTCTAGTAGGCCCGCTTAATGGCGACGATCTGCGCACGCTGCGCATCATGGCAGGACGTGATGAGGAAAACCATCCTACAGCCGGACGTCTTGCCAATCTCGATATTTCGGGAGCAAGCATCGTTGCGGGTGGTGGCGAGTATGGCGAATCACGATTTACAGAGGACAGAGTGATAGGCGTAGGTCTGTTTCGTGCTTGCACTGGTCTGAATACCATCAAGCTGCCAATGGGAGCTGTCAAGATAGAGAAGGAAGCCTTCGAGGGCTGCACCTCTCTGCGCAGCATCACCATCCCAGCATCGGTAAGTGCGGTAAGTCCATCGGCTGGTTGTACATCGCTGGAGAACATCGACGTGTCGGCAGCCAACACCTACTTCATGAGTAAGGATGGTGTACTCTTGAGCAGTGATGGTAAACGCATACTCTGGTTCCCTATGGGCAAGAAGGGCGACTACACATTGCCCCCTACCATAGAGAGCGTTGGCGACTATGCCTTCCGTGAAAGCAACGTGGAGAAATTCGTATTCTCCGACGGACTGACCAAGTTGGGTATGTGTGCCTTCTATAACAGCAAGGTGAAGGAAGTGGTGCTGCCCTCCACCCTTAAGCAGCTGCCTTCCGGACTGTTCCAGAAATGCAGTCACCTTACCACGGTGCGCCTTGGCAAGAAAGTGGACATTATAAACGAATACGTCTTCGACGGTTGTCCGCTTACTGACATTTACATCGGTGCAGCATTGCCACCAGTATGCTATGACAACACATTTGCCAATGTTGCTACCGACTTTCTGAAGACGTGCCGCGTGCATGTGCCGAAAGGCAGAGAGGAGTATTATCGGGCAAAGTCATACTGGGACCAGTTTGAGAATATAATTGATGACATTTAAATGAAGTGACTATGAACACACCAGAAATAGAAGAACTGAAACGCCTTGTTGAGGAGCATTACGGCAAGCACCTTACAACGACCACCGACTTTGAGGAGTTCTCGGTAATACTGCGCCTCCGACATGATATATTCGTGTCGCCGTCGACATTGAAGCGACTGTATGGCTATGTCAGCGACAGCCATAAGCCTCGCATGCTGACCCTCGACTCTCTATCGGCATATATAGGACATAAGGACTATGCCTCGTTTCTGCTTTGGCTGAAGAACAGCACCCGCTACAATTCGTCGTTTTTTGATGCTTGCCAACTTGTGAGCAGCGACTTGGAGCGAGGCGATAATGTGGAGATAGGGTGGGCACCCAATCGTCTGCTTCGTCTTGAATACATAGGCGATAGTGCATATCGTGTAGTGGAAGCGCATAACAGCAAGTTGCAGTCGGATGATATGTTTGTAACAGGATGTTTCATTAAGGAACAGCCGCTGTACCTGCCGTATATAGAGCGTAATGGCGAACGTACACCACCCTTTGTGGCAGGACGCAATGGCGGACTTTCGATAGTGAGAAAGATAATTTAGACAGATTATGAATGACAGTGAAAACCGCCCTACTTCGGGATATGTGGTAGACATAGATAGCGAATCGGATTTTAACGTAGCACGAGCCGACAACGGATTCACCAATATCAGCGAGTGCTATGTGTCGAAGTCGGGCCATGCGCGTATGTTCACAGCCGTAAGATATGGCAAGCGCTATGTGCTGAAATGCCTGAAGACGGATTTTCGTTATACGCCAGTGTATCGTCAGGCGCTGATGAAGGAGTTTGAGATAGGATTGCAACTCGATCATCCCAACATCTGCCGCACTATAAGCATGGAGCCAGTGGGCGACCTTGGCGAGTGTATCGTAATGGAATATGTGGACGGCGAGACGCTTGAGACGGCTGTGAAAGGCGGCAAGATTACTGAAGAGGTGGTACATAAGATAGCTGCTCAGCTGCTTGATGCTATGGAGTATATGCACGCCAAGCAGATAGTACACCGCGACATCAAGCCGTCGAACATCATGCTTACACATCGTGGCGGCGACGTAAAGCTGATAGATTTTGGACTATCGGACAGCGAGACGTTCTGCGTGCTTAAGATTCCGGCAGGCACACGTGGCTATATAGCCCCCGAGCAGTTGCAGCCAAATGCTATAAGCAGTCCCAGCGCCGACATCTATTCGTTTGGAAAGGTGTTGGAGTATATGGCTGAGGCTGTACGTAGCAAGCAACTGGTGAGGGTGGGGCGGAAGTGTGCTACAGCCGATTGTGCCCATCGCCCTGCTGACATTGCGCAGGTAAGGCTTCTGATGGCAGATAAGGGCAGGTCGTTGGCGATGGTGAACGCCCTCCTCATAGCATTGACATTGGTGCTGATTGTCATCATCGGTGTGATGATGAGCACACGCCAAACCACACCAGCAGACGCTGTAAATGCCGATACTGTTTCTGCAGGAGCAGCCAACAAGGTGATGGATAGTAGTCTTTGGTG
>ERZ1034687.1585-NODE-1585-length-11491-cov-4.934505_pt1 | contig 11491 bp, 10 predicted proteins | sample MGYA00520704_ERZ1034687 | MGnify/ENA primary metagenome ERZ1034687 (study PRJEB33766, sample SAMN09781762) | gut metagenome | biome: gut microbiome | host: Homo sapiens | place: Madagascar | study: EMG produced TPA metagenomics assembly of the PRJNA485056 data...
TCATGTTGTTTGCGATATATATAGTGATAATATGCTTCTCCGCCTTTTTGCGTCCACCAGTAGGCAAAATTTGCAGAAATCCCAATACAGATCATTAATGCTATCACGAATAACACTTTCAAAAATTTCTTCATGCATCTCATTTTACTACAAAATGATATCTTATCATCTAAAGAACATCTAAAAAAAGCAGGTCATTTGACCTGCCCTATACATTAAAGAATACCAACTCTCTTGAAAATTGTATCCACATTTCTAACATGATACATTGGATCAAAACAATCTTCAATTTCTTCTGGTGTTAATGTTTTCTGCACTTCTGGAACAGCTGTAATCAAATCTCTGAAGTTGAGATCATTTTCCCAAGCCTTGATTGCCTGAGGCTGTACAGTATCATATGCCTGTTCTCTGCTCCATCCCTTTTCAATGAGCTTTAACATAAATCTCTGAGAGAAGATAACACCATTTGTCAGCCAGATATCTTTCTTCATCTTTTCTGGGAAAACTGTTAGATTCTTCAAGATGTTTCCAAAACGATTCAACATGTAATCTAACAATTCCGTAGCATCTGGAGCGATGATTCTTTCTGCAGAAGAATGAGAAATATCTCTTTCGTGCCATAATGGAATATCTTCATAAGAAGTTACCATGTATCCTCTTAATACTCTTGCACATCCACAGATATTTTCACTGCCAATAGGATTTCTCTTATGAGGCATTGCTGAAGAACCCTTCTGTCCCTTATTGAAATGTTCTTCCACTTCTCTAACTTCTGTTCTTTGCAGATGTCTGATTTCAGTAGCCATCTGTTCAATTGTAGAACCAATCAATGCTAATGTAGAAAAGTAGTTTGCATGTCTATCTCTCTGTAAGATCTGTGTAGAAATATTCGCAGATTGAATACCTAGCTTTTCACAGACATAATCCTGTACGAATGGTGGGATATTTGCGAAAGTACCTACAGCACCAGAAATTTTACCAGCTTCAACGTCTTTTCTAGCTTCATCAAAACGGTTTAAGTTTCTCTTCATTTCTTCATACCATAAAGCAAACTTCATGCCAAATGTAGTGATTTCCGCATGTACACCATGTGTTCTACCCATCATGATCGTATCTTTATATTTCAAAGCATTTTCTTTCAAGACTTCCATGAAATCCAGAATATCCTGTCTCAGGATTTCATTTGCTTTTTTGTATCTTAATCCATACGCAGTATCCACAACGTCTGTTGAAGTAACACCATAATGTACCCATTTCTTTTCTTCACCCAAGGATTCAGAAACACAACGCGTAAAAGCAACAACATCGTGGCGTGTCATCTGTTCAATTTCATGAATACGATCTACATCAAATTTCGCATTCTTTCTGATTTTTTCAACATCTTCTTTAGGGATTTCTCCTAGTTCACTCCACGCTTCGTCAATGAGGACCTCAACATCCAGCCAGGCCTGAAATTTAGCCTGCTCTGTCCAAATGTTTCGCATTACTTCTCTAGAATATCTTTCAATCATAGAACCTCTCCTTTTCTTCTTATTGATTTTCAAGAACGTTTTCAACTTCGAGTCTAGCTTTTTCTATATCACTGCTCACCACAAGGATAATTTTGGTATCGTTATGTTTTTCAATTGCATTACTGATCTTAAATACTTCTTCTGGATAATTTTTATTACATTCATTTTTCAATGAAATCAGAAAATCATCAATGTATGAAAGACATGCATCCATATCATTTGGATAAAACACACCAATCATATCATAATTTCCTTCTGTTGATGATCGATACAAAGAAGCATCTTGAATTACATCTTTATCTCCAGAAAATACCATACCAATGACAATTCTATTTTTTACAGCTACAAGCTCATCTTTCATTCCTAAGGAAGAAACAAGCTGAATCGTTTCCATTTCAGATTGAGACATCTCACTCTGATTTATCGAAACATGATTACTTGTGCATCCACATAGAAATGCAATCAATAGAATCACCAATACATATTTTTTCATCATTTCAATATTTTCTCAACTATATTTTTTGCCTGTTCCATATCATCCGCAATCACTAATACAACATATTTATCATTACTATCAAGAAGTGCATTTTTAATTTTATTCACTTCTTCTCCAAAATATTCCTGTGCATTCGCTTCTGCAGATTCTAGATATGTTTGTAATGATGCTTTCACATCATTACTGTTATTTGTTTGAAATACCGCAACGGTATTGGAGTTTCCAGCAATATTAGACAAGTATACACAAGCATCTGTATATTTTAAATCATCCCCCTGGAAGAACAGACCCTTGATTGCTCCTTCTACAAGTGGCTTGTCCATTGTATCCTGCAGTTGCAATTGCTCAACAATTTCTGTTGCTTTTTCATACGCTTTGCCGGAAGTTTCAGCTTCTTCCACCTGTTCAGCTTCTGGAGTTACAGTCGTTGTGGGTTTTTGAATTGTTACGGATTCTTCGTGATATTCATCCCAGTAGCAACCGGTTAATAGTGACAGCAGTAATATGCTACTCACATATTTTTTTGACATATGTCTCCTCCTTTACAACATGATGTGCAATTGAATCAAGAAGTGCATTTGCACCATCTGCATTGAGATGTAATCCATCCCAGACATATTCATCTTTGATTTTATTTGCCTCGTCAATCATACCATCTTCTGTGTTGTAATAATATACATGTTTCACATTTGCTAATGATGCCATTGCTTCATTTGCAAGTGCTAATTGCTGATTTAATTCTTCATCTGTAAAATCTGTTATGTATTCAGGCTTATAGCTGGACATCAGATAAACCGAACATTCTGGATCATGATTTCTAATATCATCAATGACTTCGCCATATGTATTTTTCCATCCATCCCAGTCATTCTGACGAATTTCATTGATTCCCAGCCAGATATAAATATTTTTTTTCTGTGTTGTAGTTAAAAGTGAATACAACGTATTGTCTTGAAACTGTTCAAACATATCTGGATTTAACATATCATAAATACGATACAGACTCATGGATTCACAATACCATACTTCTGCACCATAGTCTTTTAATGGTGTATATAAATACAGTGACCCCATTCTAGAATCTCCCGCAAAGAATGTATTTGCATAATACGATACATCAATCGCTTCTTCTGTATATGGTACTGGTTTTGTATAATCATAATAATTGATATTTCGACAATGATACGCTGTTTCTTTTTTGTCTGTTATATTAGAAGAATGGCAGCTCGTAAGCATTGTAGAGAAAAGAAGTATATGCAACAAATATCTCTGTTTCATACATAGCCTCATGAATGAAACAAATCATCATTGTTATCTTTATTAAATTCAGGCAGATCTGGCAGCTCATCTAATGAAAGCAATTTGAATGCATCCATAAATTCATCTGTTACGGAATACAAGAAGGGTCTGCCTGGAGCATCACTTCTGCCTTCTTCTTTGATCAGCCCTCTTGCTTCCAGCTTACGAATCATTACATCCGCACCAACACCTCTGATTTCTTCAATTTCTACACGTGTAATTGGCTGTTTATATGCAATGATTGCTAATGTTTCCAATGCTGCATTCGACAGCTTGGAAATCTTGTCAATTGAGAACAGTTTCTTTGCTGCCTCATGCACAAATGCCTTTGAGAGAAAACGATAGTGGCTTCCATATCTTTCAATTTCAAAGCCTCTGGAATCATCTACATAATCCTTCTGCAGTGCATCAAATAACTGTTCTGCTTTTTTGGTTGAAATATCCATGGATTTACTCGCCTGTTCAACCGTTAATCCATCATCTCCAACTAGAAACAACAGTCCTTCCAGAATTGCTTTGAGCTTCACATCATTTTCTTTCTGTGCAAGCTTTGCTTCTTCCTCTTCTTGAATCGAAGGATCCATGCTTAGCTGCACATTCTTTTCTTCATGAGCTTCCACTGTTTCATTTGCTTCAATCTGAGGAAGCTTGTTTTCTGTAGTATTCATATCTTCATTCATTCAGCATTTCCTCCTCTTGTAAACCATATCACATCATTTTCATCAACAGTAAAGGCTAATGTATGCTGTCTAGCTAAATCCAGAACGGATAAAAATGTTGCGATAAACATTGGCATATCATGTACATCTTCTAAAAGATTTTCAAAGCGGAATGTCTTAGGAAGTTCATCCAGCATTGCACGCACTTTTAATTCTCTATCTTCCATAGAAACTTCTTTGACAGTATATGTAGATTCTTGTGGAACAGACAATCGCATACGCATCATAACACGTTTCATTGCACGCATCAGATCATATGGATTTCCTTCATATGGTAAAGATTCATCTTCTTTCATCCATTGATCCACTTCATCAGATAACGGACGAGATAATTGCAACTGTCTGCTTTCATACAAAGCATTCAAATCTTCAGAAGCTTCTTTAAATTGCTGATATTCAAGTAATCGTTTAACAAGACGATCTTTCGGATCTTCTTCATAGCTGTCATCAAGATCTTCGTGTTTTCCTGGAAGCATCTTTTTAGACTTATATTCAATCAGAGTCGCAAGTTCGCTTAAATACTCGGAAGCGATTTCTAAATGCAGATTTTCCATTTGATTTAAATATGCGATATATTGATCCGTTAAAACATTCATATCTAAATTCATTAAATCCAGCTGTTTTTCCTTGATTAAATGAAGCATCAGATCCAATGGACCGTCAAATGTGTCTATCGTTACTTTAAATTCATTCATAACGCAACTATTATAACAAAAAATGGCCTCTTTTAATAGAGACCATATTTGTTACTTTACAACGATATTTACGATTTTATTAGGGATTACAATGACCTTGCGCACTTCGCCTTCAGCTAAGAATTTCTGGACTGCATCTAATGCAAGCGCCTGCTTTTCAACAGCTTCTTTATCCGCATCCTTGTCAGTTTCAAACTTACCTCTGACTTTACCATTCACCTGTACAACGATCATTACTTTACTAACTTCAAGCTTGCTTTCGTCATATGTTGGCCATGGTGCATAGGCAATAGATTCCTCATGACCTAACAGCTGCCACATTTCTTCTCCGATATGAGGTGTAATACAAGAAAGCATCTTGATGATTCCTTCTGCATATGGCTTGTATACAGTGTCTACCTTATATGCTTCATTAATAAAGATCATCATTTGAGAAATTGCTGTATTGAAACCTAAAGCTTCATAGTCTTCTGTAACCTTCTTAACAGTCTGATGATAGATGAGATCTAATTCGCCATCATTTGTATCTGTCAACTTGCCAGATTCAACGAACAAACGATAAACACGGTCAATCCATCTTCTAGCACCATCAACACCAGCCATAGACCAAGGTTTGCTTGCTTCTAATGGTCCCATAAACATTTCATATAAACGAAGTGTATCTGCACCATACTGCTTAACGATATCTGATGGATTAATTACATACTTAGGGAATCTCTTACCCATCTTGATACCATTTTCACCTAAGATCATACCTTGATGAACAAGCTTCTGGAATGGTTCTTTACATGGAACGATTCCTTTATCATATAAGTAATTGTTCCAGATACGAGAATACATCAAATGACCAACCGCATGTTCAGGTCCACCAACATATAAATCTACTGGCATCCAGTGTTTCAATAGTTCAGGATCTGCCAGCTGCTTTTCATTCTTTGGATCAATATAACGCAGATAATACCAGCTAGATCCAGCTGATCCAGGCATTGTAGAAGTTTCACGGGTACCGTGAACACCATTCTTGTCATATTTCTTCCATTCCGCAGCATTTTCTAATGGCGCTTTTCCATTATGACCCTTATAATCTTCAAGCTCAGGAAGGATCAATGGTAATTCATCATCAGGCAAAACATAATCTGTTCCATCATCTAAATGTACGATAGGAACTGGTTCACCCCAGTAACGCTGACGCGCAAAAATCCATTCACGGAAACGATAGTTGACCTTTTCTTTAGCAATTCCCATAGCAACAAGTTTTTTGGTAATTGCGACTTTTGCTTCTTCTACTGTTAATCCAGTAAATTCTTCAGAGTTGATTAGTTTGCATCCTTTGCCTAAATAATCCTGCTTTTCAAATGCACATTCACTGACGTCTCTTCCTTCAATAACCTGAATCATATCAATGTTGTGTGCTTTTGCGTATTCAAAGTCACGCTGATCATGGCTTGGTACTGCCATAACAGCACCTGTACCATAGTTTGCTAATACGAAATCACCGATAAATACTTCTACTTCTCTGCCATTGACTGGGTTGATTGCCTTGATTCCTTCCAGTCTGCATCCAGTCTTTCCTTTATTCAATTCTGTACGATCCATATCAGATTTGGAAAGTGTCTGTTGAATATATGCCTTTACTTCTTCCTGGTTCTGGATACGAGGCATCAAATCCTGAACAAGTTTTCCATCTGGAGCAAGAACCATGAATGTGATTCCATAGATTGTTTCAATACAAGTTGTAAAGATAGAGAATTTACCACCACCAACGATATTAAATTCAACTTCTACACCTGTAGATTTACCAATCCAGTTACGCTGCATTTCCTTTGTGGATTCTGGCCAGTCAATATTGTTTAATCCCTCTAGAAGTCTTTCTGCAAAAGCAGGCTGATCGATACACAATTGTTTCATATTCTTACGAATAACTGGATATCCACCACGTTCACTCTTGCCATCAATGACTTCATCATTGGACAATACTGTACCAAGTTCTTCACACCAGTTGACAGGCATATCTACATATTTCGCATAGCCATCTTCATATAACTGTTTGAAGATCCACTGTGTCCAGTGGTAGAAATCAGGATTAGATGTTGCGATCATTCTTGACCAGTCATAGTCAAATCCCAATTCTTTTAACTGTTTTGTAAAAGTTTTAATATTTTCCTGTGTAAACCCATTTGGATTGTTACCTGTCTGTACAGCGTACTGTTCTGCTGGCAAACCAAAAGAGTCATATCCCATTGGATGCAGAACATTATATCCCTGCATACGCTTCATACGCGAAACGATATCTGTTGCGGTATAGCCTTCTGGATGACCTGCATGCAGTCCTACTCCACTTGGGTAAGGAAACATGTCTAATACGTAATACTTTGGTTTTGAAAAATCCCAGACATCTGTTTTAAATGTCTCATGATCTTCCCAATACTTCTGCCATTTTTTTTCTACTTTTAAATGATCGTACATAAACCCTCCTGAAAAAATATAAAAGACGTCCAAATCTAAGGACGTCTTGTAAACGCGGTACCACCTTAGTTCATATGAAAATTTCATATGCACTTCATTCTTCTCTTTAACGCAGAGCAACGATCACTCATAAGGTGAGTTCACTTATAAATATGCTGCGGATTTCACCAAATCTCCGTCTCTCTAAGCCATACGTATAAGCTACTATTCTTATTTCATCACGATGAAATTAGTGTATCACTTTTAAATTTCAAAAACAATGAAAAATCATTTTGTTAAGCCAAACAAATCTTCGACGATATAATCAGGATGATGCTGTTCATTCATTCCTGTATTTTCAATAGAATTTCCCTCTGTTACAAATACAGTTGTAAATTCACAATGCATTGCGGGAAGAATATCTCTTTCAAAATCATTTCCAATAAACAAGATATTTTCCTGATTGAGATACAGCTTTGCCATCAGAAGATAATTATCACATCCTCTGCCAAAGGAAATACTTTTACATCCCGTTGCATACTCTATCATCTTTACAATTGCAGCATTGCCAATCATACGCAATCCATCTACAAACTGTACATTGCGATTATCACTAGAAACAAGCATTGCACCATCCTGTACAGCCAAAGAAATTCTTGAATAATCATAGTATGTACTTTTTTTATTCATTCCCATAATGATAAAATCTGGATGATCAAATGTAATCTGATAGTTTCCTTTTTCTAAAACTTCTTTAATTCCAGCACCGCCTAAATAACACGCTTTCTGCATGTCTGGATAACGTAAATGCATATAGTCTCTACAAGCCATACTGCTTGTATAAATTGAAGATGGACGAATATAGCGAAACCCTCTTTCTACAAGATAGTCAGCAATATGATCCTGGATTCTTCCAGACTGTTCCGTCACAATGATATATGGCATCCCTTCTTCTTCGAGTTTCTTCATAAAAGCAATTGCTCCTTTCGAAGCAATTCCATTTTTCACTAAAACATCTAGCTGTATGATATAGCTTGCATCAAACATAATAATCCCTACGATATTTTATCATAGATTGTGGTAACATAGTACGTATGAAAACTTCAACAAAGATATTACTGACGATATTCTGTATCTTATCTATTACAGCCTTTTTACTCATCGATTCTTTTTTTGTGGCACCTGATAGATTCATTACGCGACACGTTACAATTGATAATGAGCAAATCCCAGAACAGTTAGACAATATGAATATCCTTTTCTTTTCAGATCTTAAATATGGCATCTATATGAATGAAGAAAGACTGAACAAACTTGTTGATACAATCAATGCATCTGGAGCAGATGTTGTCTTGTTTGGTGGAGATATCTATGGAGACTCTGTAACAGTTGATGATCACAGTACTTCCCTCATCACAAAAGCATTCTCTAATATTCAGGCAAAATACGGAAAGTTTGCGGTATATGGTGATATTGATGGTGCAAGTGATGTCATGAAATCTACAGTCAATGCAATCTATGATGCTTCTGACTTTGAAGTAATTCAGAATACATCTTTCCAGATTCATAAAAATGGCTCTCAGTTTATTACTGTTGTTGGATTAGATAATGGCATTGATGGGACAAAGGATATTGATGGTGCCTACAGTAACGTTTCTAAAGATTCATATGTCATGACACTTTGTCATACACCAGACACTGTCAACGAAGTACCGAAAGATTTAACAGATTACTTCCTGGCAGGACATTCCTTAGGTGGACAGGCAAACTTCATTTTCACTTCATTCTATGAACCTGCCTGTGCAACGCAATATCTAAGAGGAAAGCATCTCATCGATAACACATTTACACTAGATATCACAAATGGTACAGGAACAGTCAATCAGGACGTCCGATTATTTACACCCGCAGAAGTTGTCGTATATACATTAAAAATGACACAGAAAAAAGAAGAGACCCTCCCTTCTTCAAAGCTGGATACAACAACACCTGCTCCAACAGAAGATACTACATCCCAGGAAGAAACCACACCTGAAGAAACTCCTCAGGAAGAGAATCATGAAGAATAAGCCAGATAAAAAGAAGCAAACGCTTCTTTTTATTGTTGTCTTAATAATTGTATTTCTTCTTTGTATGGGGCTTTTCCATCAATGTATGGTGTTTCTAAAATCTTAGGAACATGTGCAACTCTTGGATGATGTGCGATTGTATGCAGTGTTTCAAATCCAAGATAGCCTTTTCCAATATTTTCATGACGGTCTTTTCTTGCACCTTGTACATTTTTTGAATCATTCAAATGAATGACATGCAGTTTATCTAGTCCAACAAGACGATCAAATTCATCTAATACGTCATCAAAATGGGACATGTCATATCCCGCATCATGCATATGACATGTATCCATGCATACACCGTAAGAATCTTTCTGATTCAAATGTGCAAGAATATATGCAAGATGTTCCAATTGATATCCAACTTCACTGCCTTTGCCTGCCATTGTTTCTAAACAGATCACAATACCTTCAGGAATATGCGTTGCATTCAGATGATCAATTGTTGTCTGTAAACCCTGCTCTAGCGTTGTTGTCGTATAAGAACCTGGATGGAGAACCATGTATTTTGCACCAAGTGCTTTAGTACGAATTGCTTCCTGTTCAAGAAAACTTACAGCGAGTTCACCAACTTCTTTTTTTACAGAGTTTGCGGGATTGATGATATATGGTGCATGAACAATTATTCTATCAAATGGAATTCCATGTTCTTTCAGCAATGCATGTGCCTGCGCAATATGCATCTTTTCTATATCAACACGACGTGTATTCTGTGGCGCACCTGTATAAAGCATTAATGCATTCGCTTCATACGACAAAGCTTCTTCAACAGCACCTTCAAGATACTTTGGCGATTTCATCTGTACGTGAGAACCGATGATCATTCTAATCCTTCTCTTTCTTTTCTTGCTCGTTCTTTATACATTGCTTTCTTTTCTTCTCTGATCTTAGAACGAATCATTTCTCTTTTCTTCTTCTGATAGATTCTCGCAATCGCGTTCTTTCTCTTTTTCTTATAGCCAGGTTTTACTTTTGTATTTTTCTTGTTGTTATAAACCATGGCAATCTTCTTATCAAGTTCCGTATCATCTTTTCTCTGATACTTGATACCATATCCTCTCAAATCATTCCATGTACCATTCTTAAATCTACGGTGTTCAAACTTGATACCACGCTTCTGTAAAGAACGAATTGCTGCATCATCTTCTTCATGATATAAAGCAAAGCATGTACCCTTGCTTCCAGCTCTACCTGTTCTACCCGCACGATGTACATAGTATTCCAGATCGTTAGGGAATCCACAGGAAATAACGTGTGTTACTTCTGCAATATCAATACCACGCGCTGCAAGGTCAGTTGCCACAACATATGTATTTTCTCCCGTAGCGATTGCTTTCATGGACTGTTTTCTTTGACGGCTTGTCAAGTCACCATGAATTTCAGAAACACTTAAGCCATTCTTTCTTAATTCTTCCGCAATTGTACTCGCTTCTTTTCTTGTATTTGCGAAAATCAAACAAACATAAGGCTGGAAACCCGGAAGAATTGACATGATTGTTTCTGTAAAACTGTGATGGTAACAAGGAACAAGAACATGTGTAATATCTGGATTGAAACGTACTGCTTCCCCAATCTGGAATGTTACTGGATGATGCATATACTTTTTAATAAATGGTTTCAACTGATCAGGCATTGTAGCTGAGAAAGCCATCATCTGTAGATTCTCACTCATTCTTCCCGCAAATGCATCAATCTCATCTAAGAAACCATATTCTAATGTCATATCCGCTTCATCAACAACTAAGATCTTAGCTTTATCAATACGCAAAGCACCTTCATTCAAGAATAGATCCTTGATTCTACCAGGTGTACCAATTGCGATGTGTGGCTGTTGCTTATTCAGCTTTTCAATGTCTTTTTCTCTATCCTGTCCACCAACATATAAAGATACTCTTAATGCTGGTAATACATCACACATAACTCTTGCCATTTCATAGATCTGAAAAGCAAGTTCACGTGTAGGCGCTGTGATTACTGCCTGGCATTCATTGCAATCCACATCAATCTTTTCAAGGATTGGGATTAAAAATGCATGTGTTTTACCAGAACCTGTAGCACTCAATCCAATGACATCCTTTCCTCTTAAGCTGCTAGGAATGACATCTTCCTGAATTGGTGTTGGCTGTGTGAAGTGATTTACTTCAATAAATTTTTTTGTATACTCTTTTAAATTAAAATCTTCAAATTTTTTCATTTTATCACCTATAATGATTAT
>ERZ1034687.1587-NODE-1587-length-11483-cov-9.299177_pt1 | contig 11483 bp, 17 predicted proteins | sample MGYA00520704_ERZ1034687 | MGnify/ENA primary metagenome ERZ1034687 (study PRJEB33766, sample SAMN09781762) | gut metagenome | biome: gut microbiome | host: Homo sapiens | place: Madagascar | study: EMG produced TPA metagenomics assembly of the PRJNA485056 data...
CTCCATCTTCAACCTGCTGCTTATCATGTCTTGAATAATTATTTGCCGGACCATATGCACCCTTATGTCGGTATGTAGTATGTCCTTTACGTCTATTTGTTTTAACTGCTCTTCCGGCATTACCGCAATATCCATTATGTCCTTTAGCAAGTGTTCCTTCTTTGAAATTAGGATCATTCAAAGGTTCAAAAGGTCTAATACAACTACCATTTTGTCTAATAATCTCTTTACGTCTTTCAATACTCTTCAATCTTTGTTCTCTATAATATCCTCTATTACGTTTCGGCAATTAATTCACCTCAATTTTTAATATCGCAATTCGCAGCATCTTCAATTTCGTTATGCAATTTGTTTAAACAATATCTTCCAATAATCTCATCTAAAGTTCTGGGTGTATAATCCATATAAGATATCATCACTCCGACATTGTACATTTTACATGGCTTATCATATAATTCTTTCATTTCATATTTAACCCGCTCCATCATATTCCACTCAAATCCTGAATGGATATGACCGTACAAATGATACCAACCATAATAATGATGATTAAAACAAGGAATAGGATAATGACTAAGCACAATACCATTACTGTTCTTCTTGCCATCGACCCCAGGAATATGCAACTCTTTATAATCAGTAATCTCTATAAATAAAGAACGTAATTCTTGGTTTTTCAAAAGTTTATGATCATGATTGCCAATAATAAGATGTTTATTACCATTAAGATTTTTAAAAATTTCAATAGTCCTTGTTGTGTTATGCCAACTAATATCTCCTAAAATATATACATCGTCTTCAATACCGACTTTATCGTTCCATCGTTTAATTAATTCTTCATCGTGTTCTTCAATTGTCTTGAATGGTCTATTGTCAAATGCAAGACAATTTTTATGACCAAAATGTAAGTCTGCAATAAAATAATTCATATTCTACTCCAATCTATGCATAATAATTGGACAACCATCAAAATAATAAGAGCAATTATAATCAATCCATTCAGCAGCGTCTTCTTCAGTCATGCCTTCTTCTTCCATAAGTGATTCAACCATAAGATCAAAATCATAAATTGCTCTATCATCTGTTGATACTCCAAGAAAAGCTCTTTCATATGAAGGATTTGTAAAATATACAACTCCATCATATCCATAATCTAATAATAAATTTTCTACTCGATTCATCATACTCCCTCTAAATAATCATGATAAATAATATCAGTAACTGTCTCTATATCTTCGTGTAAGCATTCCTCTGGATACTTAGTTATTGAATCAGGAAGAAAAGATTCTGAAATAATTCTCCGAGATAAATCTTGAGTGATGTTATATTTCTTCATTAAATTATCTTCCACATACATTAAATATTCTTTTATATTAGTGTCTACACTATCCATATTTTATTTAATTTCCCATCTTATAATAAATTAATTTATTCTTACAATCTGTTCAAATAAGCAAATATCTCTATCATTGATTGCTTTATCTATATGATAATGGCCAAATATCCAACGTTTATATTCTGTATTACATCTTATTTCTTCCAAATAATTCGTAAGATTATCAGGTTCATAGAATCCACCACTTAAAAGTGCCTGAGTAGAAGAAGCTGTACAATGAGTAATAATAAAATCAATCTTATTCCCGGCTAATTCTAAATTCTCTCTTCCTTCAGCCATTTCTTCTTCATTTGGTATTTCTTCTTCCCACCAGGATATATGATTGATTCTATACATTTTATCAGGATCTTTTCTCCATAATCTTATTCTCGGATCGTCAATTTCAAGAATACCATCTTTAATATCATGACTTCGTGCTCCACCAAATGTAAAGAAGGTTCTATATTCTATATTAAATATTTGTCCTCGCATAAGATGTATTACAGATGGTTTAATAAAATGTACCTTCCCACCATGCCATTCAGATACCGAATAAGAATTAAGCATATCAAAATTACTATGATTACCATCAACAAATAATGTTGTAAAATTTCTTTCTTCTAACCAACTTAAATTCCATCGCTGCTGCGGAGTATCATTCCAAATACCAAAATCTCCACAAATAATTACATAATCATCTTTTGTCATTTCTTTTTGTTCCGGGAAAGAGTTCATATTTAATCTATGAACCCAGTCCCCATGAGTATCACCTGTAATCCAAATCATGATTGCATTCCCCATGTTCCCCACACTACTGCTTGAATAATTAATAATGCCAAAATAGCAAAGTATTTTTTATTTACAATTTTTACACCAGATAAAGTCAATATTCCGCAATAGCATAAACTACAAATACCTATTCTTATTACATCACTCATTATATTCACCTTTCAGCTCTCTATATCTCTCAAGCATATTTTTAAGCTCAGGATTTTCTTCTGCGTAAATATCATATTTCATTTGCTCATCCATTTGTTTGATAATTTTATCCATATCCTTTTTAATAGCCGCAGCTTCTTTGCGCTGCTCAATCCTTTTCAGATATGCTGAATTATCTACATGAGTTACAACTTCTGCAGTAATAGCAGCTTTACGTTCTTCTGCCGCCTGCTGTACTGTTAAAAGTCTTTTAATAGTCCAAATGTCATTATTATTTGATACAAGTACTTTATCTCCAACTTTATAATTATAACCGTCTGCATAAATTGCATAATAATATTCTTTGTTATAACATCCCTGTTCAATTACTGCCACTGCTGCGTATCCTGTTAATGCTGCCATATTTTCATTCTCCTCTTCATTTATAAAAATAAAAAATTGTTCTTCTGCTTGTATTATTACTCCACCACCTAAATCAATTTGGTAGATTGTTTTTTCTGCGTCAATTATAATTTCTGTAATTATTCCAACTTTTCCGGCAAAATTTTTAACATATGTATGTAAATATTCTGGGAATTCACATAAATATTTTATTCGTACTTTTCTACCATCCATTAATCTTTCCTCTTAAGTAAAATCTTTACATGAGTATTATCATGAAGGTCAACATCAAAATCTTCTTTTACTTTATTCTTTGTAAAAGGAAGAATATAATCTTCGAAATAAATAATTTCATATTTATATGTTGGTATCATACTCAAAAGTGTTTCTAATGTAATAGGGAAATAATTTTCACGTACTTCTCTATTCCAGTTTTCTGTGTATCTGTACTTCATTAAATAATGAACTAAATTCCTATTATCTCTTAATGATCCCCAGATAGATTCATATTCATCTATTTGTTCTTTATCAGCATTTTGAATTACTTTTGTATAATCATTAATATCGGACTGTCTACTAATCGATTTACTAATACAAAAATCTCTGATTGCAATATACTTATAATTTTGATAAAGTACATTATTCCAGAATGTGTTAATCTCATCTGGTTGAGAATATGAATACACTTCATGAATTACGCTCGAAAGATTTAATAAACTATATTTATTATCATCTAATGAACCAAGTTGTGCGGTATAAATAATTGTTTTGTATTTATCAAAATCAGTCTTACTTTGAGCAGCAATAAGCATATTGACATTATTGTCGTACCCAACATAATTAATATCAGGATTTATTTCATACATCTCTCTGAGAAATGCTCCATCAGCGCAACCAAAATCAACAATTCTGTCTATATCATCAACTTTATCTACAAAGAACAATTTATCATTAAGTGACTTTTGCATTCCTGTTGTATATACATCTAAATTATTTATTTTCTGCATTATCATTAAACTCCCTATCAGCTAGAATATTTTCAATAGAAGTCTTGCACTGCTCAAGTGCTAAACAATATGAACACTTTCTAATTTGATCAGCATCAGATTTAGGTTCTGTCATCATTTCAATACTAATCTTCTTTTCAATAGCATCAATAAATTTTTGTAATCTTTCGGGCATTGTTTTACTACTAAAAGCATTAAAACCTGTTAGTTTTGAAATATTATCAATATGTGTATTTACTGCATTTTTCTCTTCTGGAGTAGCATCTCCCACCGGTGCATTCCAGAGATTCTTTTCATTCTTACTTAACCATTTCTGCCAAGTACCACATTTACCACAGTATAATCCAGTATTGTTGCCTTTAATCTGCGTAAACATAATATCTGAACCACACTTTTTACATTTAACTGAATTAAATTTTCCAATTCTACCTACAATCATTTATTTATCCCTCAAAATATAATTCTTCATTACTTAATCTTATCTGTATATAAATATGTGGATTATCTTTAGGAACAAATCCACAAACGAAAAGATTTCTATAATAAAATGCTACCATGTCTGTATCATCATCAATTTCTTTTAATATATCTTTAGCATATTTTTTAACAGTTCTGCGCTGTAAAAATTCAGATCTTTTTCTCAGCCAGTTTGCCGCCCACATCCAACCATAACCAACACCTTCAACATCAATCCAAACCAGTTTATCCGGATTACTTTCATCGTCATAATAATATTCACAAACCTCAATATTTTTATATTTAAACGGAATATTAATATCTTTCTTTTTTAAAATGATCCATGCTACATCTTTAAAAATACTATGAGTCTTAATTATTTTTTCTAATGTCATTAATTCTCTCCATATAATTCTTATATTGCTGATCCAACATGTTCTGTAGTACATTATTGTTATTGACCAAACATTTGATATATTCAATCAATTCTTTCTTGGTCATCCTCATAAGAGTTGACTCTGAATATTCTTTTTCTGATTTCATATTCCCCTAAATTCCACACACGGCTTTGACACCGTGTATGGATAAAAACATTTTAATTATTTATTTACTGCGTTATTCTGACCACTAAGAATCTTAACTCCACCAGTAGACTTAACCGTTTCTGCTGCAAGTTCTCTCATCTGAGCATATGCGTCATCGAGTTTAGCCTGGAGATTAGCTTTTTCTGCCTTAAGAGAATCTACTTCTGAATAAAGTCTATCTACCTTATCTTCAAGAATCTGAGTATTATAATCGTTCTGCTGTTTAAGAGCACGTACTTCAAAAGCATTAGATTTATCAGCTTTTGCTTTACCATCTGCAAATGCTTTATCTTTAGCGTCCTGAATAAGGTCCGGAATTTCTTCAACTTTCTTCTCTAATTCTTCAATATAAGAAGTTCTATCAGCTAATTCGGCTTCATCAGCTTTTACTGCTGCTTCACGTTCTGTGAGTTCTTTTTCACGAGCTGCCTTTTCGTCTTCCCATCTATCGTTTTCAACCCGTCTAGAGCGTTTGAGATTGTACTCATATTCTTCTTCCTCACGTTTACGCTGTTTATCAAACTCTTTCTTTGATTCCTCATATTCTACGCTAGTTGCCACAATAAGATCATGTTTCTTCTGCTCTAATGCAGCGATATCATTATTAAGCTTTTCAGCTCTTTCATTTGCAGAAACATCAAGTTCTTTCATTTTTGTATTGTATTTTTCTTTAAGTTCAGTATCTTTATCTTTGTGTGCATTAATAATTGCAACAAGGGAATTAGCTTCTGCTTCAATACCATACAGATTATTTAATTCTTCTTTTTTCATCTGAATTGCAGTTTTCAGATCATTATACTGAGAAATAATTGCCGGATTCAGAATACTTCCTTCTGCAACTGTATCAGCAGATTCAATGATCTTTTTATCATTCTCAGCCTTAGCAGCAGCTACCGGATCATCTTTACCGGATTCAGATTCTGCAATTTTTTTCATCGCTTCTTCATATGCTTCCATAATTTCCTGTTTTGTTGATTTCATTGTAATTTTGCTCATTTTGTTTTCTCCTTTTGAATTGTATTTAATTAAAACATTATTTAATACTGTTCATAATAAACCTCTTGAGGTTCACCATATTTTTTATTCTTTTCAGCTCTTTGTACTTTATTTAATGCATCTTTTCTATTATCGAATATATCCTCATTGATTCGATCATATCCAAAAATATGAGCCTGTTTATCTTTTTTATCTATTCCAACAAAATAAGTCTCTTCAACTGTACGAATATATAATTCACATACATCATATATTCCAGTCTTAGGAATTATTCTGGAAAAGTATAAAATATCGCCTTTATTGAGTACTTTCATATTGATTCACCTTATGTCATAATCATTAGCAAAGACACCTGCCACCAGTGGGGAGCCTTCGGAAATATTTATTATGGTGTCTTGTTTTCATGCTATACTGGATGTGATGTCTATGACATCTAATATTGCTACGATTATATCTTTTACCTGCTTTGTTATTACTCAATTAATCTGTTACTTTATTCTCCCACACTGGTGCCATCTAAACGAATAAATTACTCGAATAATACTACTTTATGCTCCTCTAAGGATTTCTGTACATCAATCACTCTTTGATTAGTAGATCCAGCCCAATGATAATTAACGTCAGCTAAATCTTTTTCAAACATACCATCAACAATTACATCTGTTTCGTCTAAAATAGCTGTTAAAATAGGGAATGCTTCTTCTAGAATTTCTTCCCATATATAACCTGTATAAATCCAAATAGATTTAGTGTTATTATATTTATTTCGAATTTGATGAATTAAAGTAAATACTTCTGCTTTATTATTTTCATTTAACGGATCCCCACCAGAAAAAGTAATTCCAGAAATATAATCCTTATCAAGCTGCTCAAATATTTCATCTTTTGCTGCCTGATCAAACGGAATTCCAGATTTTGTACTCCATGTTTCTGGATTCTGACACCCTCTACAATGATGATCACATCCAGAAACAAAAAGTGTAACTCTTAGTCCTGGACCATTATTCATGTCATCGTGTTTAATATCATGATAATTCATATTACATTGATTTCCTCTCTGAAATTTCTACCATTTTTGCTTTATTCAAACGTGTGTCACCATGAACTCTACTGTATGAAAGATATCCGTTCATTCTGTCGATTTTTGTAAGGTTGGTTGATCCGCATACCGGACATACATCCATATCAAGCTCTTCATGTCCACAATCATCACAATAAGCGAGAGAAAGATTTACTCCTTCATAATATCCAAGATCCATAGCTCTTCTTACAAGAGTTACAACTGCTTCTCTGTTATAATTAATTGGATAACGAACATACTGAATTTTTCCACCATTAAATAAATTCCAAAATCTATTCTCTAAATTTTGTTTTTCAATTGGTGTTATATCTTCCCAAACTCCACAATGAAAACTATTACTTACATATTCTCTGTCAGATACTCCAGGAATAATTCCGTACATCTTACGGAACTGCTCTACCTGCAGACCACAGAGGCTCTCTGCCGGTGTACCATAGATTGCATATAATAATCCATCTTCATGCTTAAATTCATCAATTTTTTTATTAATATGTTCCATAACTTCTACAGCAAATTGTCCATCTTCAACTAAAGACTTCCTATTATACAGCTGCTGTAATTCATTCAATGCTGTAATACCAAATGATAATGTCATTGGTTTTAGAATAGATTTAATCTTTTCATCTGGTTTCAGATGACCGCCATAAAAGCCACCTTCACAATAAGCGATTGGATTTGTACTAGCTTTCATTTCTCCAATATAATCATAAGTACGTTTATGAATACCTCTAATCATTTCAAGATAATAATCCAGTACTTCATAAAAATCTCTACTTTCTCGCTGTGCTTTAGCAAAAATCATTGGCAGATGAAGACTTACAACACCAAGATTGAAACGACCTTCAAATACTGCTTTATCATTTTCATCTGCAGGTTCCATTCCACCTCGCTCATACCATGGTGAAAGGAAAGCTCTGCATCCCATAGGACTTACCACTGTTCCATATTTCTTATACATACTAGGTACATATCCATCACCTGTTAATGATAACCAATCAGGATACATTGTTTTCATGCTACAATCAATACCTGCATTAAATACATCCTCATTTTCTTTCCCAGGTCCATGAAGGTTTGCATCATAAAGAAATACAAGTTTCGGGAATAATACTGGTTTTTTATTGCCATTCTTACCCTGACCTTCTTTATGTACATTAAGAAATGTAATAGAAGCCATCTTGCCAAATGTTGAAGTAGCGAGGCCAAATGTCATTGTTACGAACGGATAATCACCTCGACTTGATCCAACTGTATTAAGCTTATACTCAATACCTTGCCATCCCTGTTCAAAGTCTCGTTTTACTTTATTTGTAGCATATTCACAAGCTTTTTCTTCAATCTTTGATTCTGATGTCGAAAGTACATCAGTATACACACCGTCAATATCTGAATAAAAAATTTCAAAGAATTCATTATAATATTTCTGATAACTCTTTTCTGCGTATGGATCAAGAATCTTATCTACTTGCGGTACAGTGAAACCTCCATATTGCTGGGCAGCAGTACTTAAAATGATATCACCCATAACATCAAAAGCTGTGTCAAGAGAATTCGGCTCGTTATACCAAACATTTCCCATTTCAAAGCCACCATGCATAACTTCACCAACTCTACATAAGCAACAGTTCATCGTATCTAATCTTGCGGATTGATCATGAATATAAATATAACCTTCTTTACAAGCCTGCAACTCAGATCTTGTCATAAAGAACTTTCTAAAAAGTTCCTTATTCAGTTCATTAAAGATCAAGCTTCGCTTGGTAGCAACCAGGGCACTGTCTGTATTCGCATTGCTCTTATCACCGATGTAACGGATTGCCTGACTCTTCGTATATACATCATCCATCATATGAATAAATTCTTTTTTATAATTACGATAATCACGATAACTCTTGGCAACAGCCGGATTAAATTCGTCCAGAGCTGCTTCTACAGCATTATGAATATCTTCTACTGTACATTCTTCGCATTCATCAACATCTTCTGCAATAAGCTCATCCCACACAAGATCAATAATTTCTTTATAATCTTTGCTTGTAAGATTAACCATTACTCGTGCGGCAGATTTACTTACAGCATCTACTATTTTCTGATCATTAAAAGGTTCTTTTGTTAAATCCTTTTTAATAACATCCATCATTCTACATCCTCTTTGATTAAATCATTAGTTTGATTCAAAATAATTTTACTCATTTTATCAATACTATCTTCAATAGTTCCATCATTTAAAATATAATAATCAAACATTTGATTATTTTCATACTCTTTAAATTGTTCACTTTCTTTATTGTACCGTTTTTCAAATTCAGTACCTGTGCCACCACGTTCAATATATCTTTTACGATTAATTGAATATGGAGTTCTGACATAAATTTCAATAAATCTATATTTATCTCCACAATTGTCTTTTAGCGTTTTAATACCAATAGGATCAATTACATAAATATCAGATCTGTCTAATTCATCAAGTGTAGTAGCATATTTATATCCATTAATTTCAGTATAAGCTGCAAGACCATCTTTTTCTTTTTCCTCAAATTCTGCATTAGTTATAAAATAATGATCACAATTAGAGTTATTTAGTTCTTCTTTTCTTGGAGGTCTGGTTGTTAAGCTTTTTACTTGTTTTAATCCAAGTCTTTCGCATACTGCTTTGACAATTGTAGATTTTCCAGAAGCTGTTCTTCCGGCTACAAGAAATTTAATTGGAAGATTGTTCTGTATTGTCTGTTTCTGCATTTTCTTTCTCCTGTTCTTTTAAGATATATAACTGATAATTATTTTTGTCGGTACAAGAACACTTAAATAATGTAGCAACAGGTTGATCGGTTGCATCCAAATATCTTAAACAAGTATCTTTCTTTGGACATGTATTTTCAGCGTTTCTGCAATAGTATATATTATCATACATTATTGTTTTCGACCTCTAAAAGAAATTCTCTGGTAATTCCAGGATACCATTCTTCAATCTGATCAATCAGATCTTCCATAGCAATCTGTAATTCTGGAGCTGCTGTTCCATGAGCAAGTCCACCATTTTTCTTAGATTTACCACGCTCAATATATACATGTGCTAATTCAGTAATGTTAATTTTAAATGTAAAAGTCATAGGAAGCGAAAGCATATATAAACCACGTTTTACATCTTTGTCATTCTCCATACCTTTTACAATATAACCATTCTCTGCTCTTACATATGTCTTACCTTCAAATTCAATTTCGTCCGGTGTTTTAATACCTAAAACTGATAAAGCTACATCTGTAGGAATAATCTTATCACTATACCATTCAGAAACTTCTGCGGTTGAATAATTGGCAAGTCTTGTACTTGAACGAATAATTCTGTTCTCCATTCTTTTTGCATGAGCATCAAGATCATCTGTTCCACCTCTATGAAGTCCTTCAATAACTACAGACACATCGAGAAATCTCAGCATTGTAATATGCATCCTGCCCCACTTAAAAAGCTTTCGGACCATATCATCAAACTTGATTTTGAGTAGATCGTCTACAGGTAAGTCAATTGGTTTACCGTATCTGTCAGTACAATGATTAACAACTTCTCTAATTTCATTCTCAAGTTCAAGCGTCCATGATCTCTTGCTCATATACATAGTTCTAATTGCATCTTGAATTGAGTGTATTTCAGTTAAGTATACATTCATATTGTTTAACTCCTTATTAATGTTTGTAGTGTTACTATATCATCGTTTCTATCATTTGTCAATACTTTTGATTAAAACATTAAGTATCTTTTTGAAGAAGTTTTTTTATAAAAGTCTTCATAGGTTCTTTTAATGTAACATTATCATTTAACCATTCAAGATATTCTGGATCATTTCGAGCAACATCAACTAACAATTCTCCTTTATGCTTCTTAAAAGGACATTCGTATGTATTGATGTCTGGTAAATCAATCATTTTTTCTTCATCGGAAAATTGTACTTCGATATCTTTTCTAGAAGCAAGATAATCAGCCAGATGCACCATCGTTTCAATAAAACTCTTTGGTTTCGGAAGTACAATATCACTACGTTTATCCGTATTCCACTGACCCATATGCGACTTTACAGCATCAGCTATATAAGTTATCTCATCTTCGTTTAAACCGCAATCCTGGTGTGCAGAGATAAAATTAGCCGCTAAAATAGGATGATCAAATACTGTGAATACCTTCTTACCCTCTTCTATCTTAGTTAAATAATATGACTCAGTTCCAGATTTCTGCATATCATGAGCAAGACAAGCTACTAAACCTAAGTCTATTTGACGTTCGTCAAGTACTCGTGAATACTGTTCAAGTCTAATTATATGATTAAAGAATCTCATTACAGCTTTTGTGTGTCTAGCAAGACCACCTTCACCAAGAGCATAAGACGGATGATATTTTCCTGTAGATGATGCAGGAACATGAAAGAAATATTCCGGAGCATCATTAATAAGAATCTTTGCAAACTCTCGAATATCATCAGATTTAATCATATTCAATTCATTTTGAAGCAAATCAATTCTATTCATTTTTCCTCCTTTGATTAAATCATTATTTATTTAAAAGCATTCCAAGCATGAAAGTTTTCCTATTAAAGTTTTCTTTCTGCTTTACTGCTCTGTTAACTGTTTCAATATTTCCAAGATGATAACATTTTTCTTTTGTTCTTGTAATA
>ERZ1034687.1595-NODE-1595-length-11445-cov-10.336348_pt1 | contig 11445 bp, 17 predicted proteins | sample MGYA00520704_ERZ1034687 | MGnify/ENA primary metagenome ERZ1034687 (study PRJEB33766, sample SAMN09781762) | gut metagenome | biome: gut microbiome | host: Homo sapiens | place: Madagascar | study: EMG produced TPA metagenomics assembly of the PRJNA485056 data...
AATTTGTATATCCACTTATTTTAATGATAATTACACTTAACGTAATGAAGATATTTATTCCGCTTAATACCACTGGTAGATTAAATTCTATAGTATTAATTATAATATATGGTCTGGTAGGAGCTTTAATTTATTTTACACTTACTATAAAAAATGGTATATTTAAAGAGATATTTGGAGATAAAATATTTAAGAAATTAAAGAAGGTAAAGCATTAAAAAGCTTTACTTTTTTATTTACAAGACATTAACTTATTATTTTGTAAAATTATAATTTATGTTATATTTATTATTAGACGAGGTGTTAATATGAATGAATTAGAAGAACTAAAATATGCACTTGACGTAACTTGGCATAAGCATCCTGAATTTGCCGATATCTTAGGTACTAAAGTCGAATATTATAAAATTGCGTTAAAAAGGATAGAAGAATATATTATAAATAATACTGACAAATCGTTAGATGTAATTTCATCTAAAGATGATAACGGAAACAGGTTAAGAGATAAAATAAAACAGCATGCTATGGATCCTAACTACTTAAATAAATTATATAGAATTTCAATGATAAATAAAGCAGAATATTTAAATTATGTTCCTTCAAATGAAGAGATGGTAATTGAAATCTTAGAAAAAATGAATTATTTGGAAAACCAATCTAAAAAAAGATCATTTTTCGAAGAAAGTAAAATGATAGATGAAACAATAAATAAAGTAAACTCAAAATATAGAAAAGAATTTTTTCATAATGCTTTTTACAATAATACAAACTTTAATATTCATTATAAGAAGAGTGATTTAGAATTTATCTCATCACTTGATAAAGATTCTATTAAGCTTTTGCTTACCGATAATGCATATAGAATATATACCGTTATAAACTCTAGAAATTTACCAGAAAACATAGATATGTTAAGCGATAATGGTAATATAGAAGAGTATAGGTATTATAGTTCAAATTTAAATAACATTATGGAAAATATAAATGATATTTCCATGTTTGTTTCCGAAATGGATGATAATATACTTTCATTTTTGACAAACATATATTGTATGTCTTTAAAGGTTAGAAATAAAAATAATTATATTCTTGAAAGTGCTGATAAAATAAACGATCCAAGAATTAAACATCAAATATTTGAACAACTAGAAGATAAAGATACGCTTACAAAAATAAAGGAAAATAAAAGGGGATATAGTATATAAAAAAGGACCTACTATGTAGATTCTTTTTTTACATCATATACATATCTCCGTTATATCCGGTATTTTGGGTTGATTGATATGGAGTTTGTGAGTTTGAATTCATATTTGTATTTAAATTATTTTGGTATGGAACCTCAAGTCTTGATATTCTGTTTTCTAAAACTTTAACTTTTTTTTCTAATGAAGATACTCTTGTATCTAAATTATTATAGTTATCATTCATGTAATTTGGAAACATTAACATATTAGTAGGCATACCACCCATCATGTTAGGAAATGGCATCATACCCATATTTCTATCATTTTTCATACTTTACCTCCTTAATTTTGCTTTCATTTAATTATATGCTTATTAACTCTTTTGGTGTATAATTATGTTTAGGTGATTATTTTGAGATTAAAAAATGTAAAAAACGCAAGTGAAATAATAAGTAAATCTTCTTATGTGGTTTTAAATCCAGAAGATAATAAGGGTAAATGGAATAGTGTGTTTAAAAATAACAATCCAATAGATGTTGAAATTGGAATGGGTAAAGGTGACTTTATAATTAACATGGCAAAAAAATATCCGAACGTTAATTTTATTGGTATTGAAATGTTTGATAGCGTAATAGTGCGTGCTGTTCAAAAACTAGATATGAAAGACATACCTAACCTTAAGTTAATAAGAGTAGATGCAAACGAAATAGAAAGTATATTTGATAAGGAAATAAATACTATATATTTAAACTTTTCTGATCCTTGGCCAAAAAAAAGACATGCTAAAAGAAGACTTACTTCTGATACATTCTTAAAGAAATATGATAAAGTCTTTAAGGGTAAGAAAAGAATTATTCAAAAAACAGATAACATAGGTTTATTTGCATATTCTATAACTTCACTAAGTACTTATGGTTATACAATAGATGATGTAACGCTTGATTTGAAAAATGAAGGTGACTATAATAACGTCCAAACCGAGTATGAAAAGAAATTTGATTCATTAGGAATTAAAATATGCAGATTAAAGGCACATAAAGATGATTAGACAAAAGAAAGCAAGATTATTAATAATTTTAGTTTTTGTTTTACTTATCTTGTTAATTATTTACCTAGATAATAGAGTGTGGAATGATAATAGCAATTTTACTTTAAAGAAGAATTTAAATGCTACCGTTTACAGTGATAAAAATATAAGTGATTATATAAAAAACATAGAAGGAAAAATAGTAAGCGATAGTAAGATAAATACTAATGGTTTAGGAAATAAAAAGATAAGTTTTATTTATTTAAATAAGAACGGTAAAAAAAGACGTGGTACATTTACTATTAAAGTAATAGATGATGTTAAACCTATTATTTGGCTTTCTTCTATTTATTATGTAAAAAAAGGTTCTTCTGATACGATTAAAAGCTCTATTATGGCGGCAGATAACTATGATAAGAACTTATCTAGAAAGATAGTTGGAACTTATGATTTAAATACAATAGGAAGTTATAAACTAACTTATGTTGCAACTGATAAAAGTGGAAATGAATCTAAAAAAGATTTTACCTTAAAGGTATATGAACCTGTTAAAAGTGCATCTAAAATAAATACTAATATAGATGGTATAAGTTTTAATGACATAGTAAAAAAGTATAAAACAAAAAATAATGAAATTGGAATAGATGTATCAAGACACCAAGAAATAATTGATTTTAAAAGGGTAAAAGAATCTAACGCTTCATTTGTAATTATTAGGTTAGGTTATCAAGAAGGAGTAAACGGAAAATATAAGGTAGATCCATACTTTTATAAAAACATTAAAAATGCTATTAAAAATAATCTAAAGGTAGGAGTATATTTTTATTCGTATGCAAATAGCACTATCGAGGCAAAAAAACAAGCAAAATGGGTTATTAATAAAATTAAGAAGTACAAAATTACCATGCCAGTTGCCTTTGACTGGGAGTGTTATAGCACTTTTAATGATATGTCACTTAGTCTTTTTGGTCTTAACGATGTATCAAATACGTTTTTAGATGAGGTTAAAAAAAGAGGGTATAAGGTAATGCTTTACGCAAGTAAAAACTATCTAGAAAGTATATGGACTTATGAAAAACATCCAATTTGGCTTGCACATTACACTTCTTACACAAACTATACTGGTAAATACGTAATGTGGCAACTAACAGATAAAGGCAAGATAGATGGAATAGATAAATTAACGGATATAGATATTTATTATAAGTAGTATATTTTACAAAATGGTTTTAATTTTTTAAAATATTTGTTATAATTAATTTAAAGTAGGTGAAAGAAATGAAGAAAGTTTTTTTATTACTTGTTTCATTAGTACTTTTATCTGGTTGTACGATAACTAGAATGGATACTAAAACTTATGATGAAGTAATTGATAAAGTTTTATCTTTAAATATAAAATTAAGTAATAAAGTAGGAAAAGGATATAAGTATTATGCTCCTCGTGGTGTAGTAAGAGTTGATGCTAATACCTATAATGATGTTTTAAAAAGAGATTCTACTACTTACTATTTATATGTTGATGTTGTAAGTTATTATTACAAGACGAAGTTAAGTTACAAAAATATTAAAAAATGGAAAAAAAGACGGATACGTTGATATAGTTAAGAAAAATAATAAATTCTATGTTCAAATGGTTTATAATTATGCTAAAATAGAAGCGTATGTTGATAAAGATAACCTTAAAAAATCAGTAGAAGATATGAGTTATATTTTATCTAGTGTTAAATTTAATGACACGCTTCTTAAAAAAATGCACGAACAAGGTACGTTTGGTTCTAAAGAAGAAGCATACAAGTTATTTGATAACAAAGAAAAGGAAGGTAACTTCTTAGAATATGTAAAAGAATACGATAAGTATGATGGTGATGAAAGTAGTGTTACGAAAGAAGAAGAAATAAAGGTAAAAGACAAAACAACAACAACTACTAAAAAACAAGATGAAGAAAAGACTAAAAAGGAAGACGTAACTACAACAGGTAGTGCTAGTGAGAGTAATTAAGAAAGGTGTGATTTTGAGTATGGGACTTATGAATAAATTAAGCAAGATGAAAAGTTTCTTATTCGATGAAGAAGACGAGGAAAAAGAAGTTAGAAAGCCTTCTAAGAAGATAGTAAAAAAGGAAGAAAAGAAAGAAGACTATATAGATGATTTAAAAACAAATGTAAAACCGAAAAAGATAGAAAAGGTAGAGGACTTTTACTTTGAGGATGTATCTGAAGAAGAGACACCTAAAATGCCTGAGGTTCATTCTAGAAGTGAAAGAGCTGATGTTAAGTTTAACTTTCAAGAATTTGATGATGAGGATTTCATGGTATCAAGTAAGAGACCAGAACCAATAATTCCGGTTAAAAAAGAAGAACCTAAAAGAGTGTTATATCAAGGAAGTAAAAGAAAAGAAGAAACAAAAAAATTCAAACCAAGTCCTATTATCTCTCCAATATATGGTCTTTTAGATGAAGAAGGAAACCACGTTAAGGAAGAGGAAAGCAAAACGGATAAAGCACCTAACTATAATGATGAGATATCATTTGATGAGGTAAGAAAAAAAGCCTATGGCGCTCTTGATGATGAAATAGAAAACACGATGAAAAGATTAAGTAAGAAAACCATTGAAGAAGCAGAAAAAGATATGAAAAAAGAAGATGAATTATCAAGAGAAAAGAAAAATACTAAGGTAAAGGAAGAAAAACCTGTAGTAGCATCATTTGATGATGACGACGATGACGATGATATGATTTTACCAAACGTTAATTTTAAAGAAATAGATGTTGATAAGGAAAAGGATAAACCAAAACATAAGAAGAATGATAAAAAGCATGAAGAAAAAAATATAACATCACAGGATGAAGATGATGATGACGATACAAAAGAACAAGATTTATTCAATTTAATTGATACAATGTATCAAAATAAGGGGGATGAAGATTAATGCAATCATTTTTAAGTGCATATTTACCTATATTAATTTATATATTATTATGTATCCTTATAGTTTTACTTATCATTATCTGTGTTAAGGTAATTAAAACTATGAACAGAGTATCTGATATAGTTGATGATGTAGATGATAAGGTAAGATCGTTAAATGGAGTTTTTAACATAGTGGATGTTGTAACTGATAAGTTATCTGCATTAACTGAGGTTATATCTGATTCGGTAGTATTATTTATAAAGGGTATTTTTAAAAGAAGAAAGAAAAAGATAGTAGAAAAAGAAATGGAGGAGAAAGAAGAAGATGGCAAAGAAGAAGAGTAATGCAGGAAAATTTGTTTTAGGCGCTTTAGTTGGTGGTGCTTTAGGACTTTTATTCGCACCAAAGTCTGGTAAGGAAACAAGACGTATTATTAAAGAAAAGGCAAGTGATTTACTTGCTAAGGCAAAGGAAATAGATGTAATTGAAGTAAGAGATGAAATAGCAGAAAAAACTTCAAGTATTGTTGAAGAGATTAAAGACCTAGATAAAGAAAAGGTATTAAAGATAGCTAAAAAGAAAGCTAAGGATTTAAAAAAACACGCTGAAGATTTAGTAGCATACACTAAAGATAAGGCAACTCCAGTAGTAGAAAAGGCTGCAGAAGAATTAAGAGAAAAAGCAGTAGATGTAACTAAAACGGTATTAGAAAAATTAGAATCTAAAGAAAAATAAAAAAGTGCTAAATTCTAGCACTTTTTTATAATATTCTATTACCATCTGAATAGTCATCTTCTAATTTATTATTGTAATTTATTTCTTCTTCGTCACTATAATAAGAAACTAAATTTTTATATTTTAAGAAGAATTCATTATTTTCCTTGGCATAAAAGTCAATAGTACGTTGTTCTATTTTTACACGATGTGAAGAAAATTTAATACCTCTTTCATATAATGCATATTCAGTTAATGTACGTAAAAAAAGTTCTTCTTCTATACCTTTGCTTTTAAAATCATTTATGACTTTATGTACGGTATTTTCTTTTACCTCAAAATCTTTTGCCATTTCACTTATAAATTCTTCTGAAATCATTTCATTGTTCATTTTTTCACCTCTTAATATCGATATATTATAATAAGCATTTAAAAAAAGTCAACTTTTTTTGTGCATTTGCATAGATTAAAACGAGGAGGGGATTCTAATGTTTAAAGAAATAGTTACTAAAGCAGTAATAGGAAAGGGTAAGAAATATTTTAAAAACAATTATAACCTTTTAGCAGAACATAATGCTAATACAATTTTAGGCTGCTGGGTTATAAATCATAAATTTAAAGGAACGGTAGTTGGTGATAAAGTTGTTATAGATGGAAACTTTGACATTAACATTTGGTATTCTTATGACGAAGATAAGAAAACTGGCGTAGCAACTAAAAATATTTCTTATACCGAAACAGTTAACGTTAAAACTAAAACAGGAACATCAATAGAAGGAAGTGACATAATAGTTAGAGCACTTAAACAACCAAGTTGTAGCAACGTAAAAATAAAAGATGATGTAATAGACTTTGACATAGAAAAAGAACTTGGAATAGAAGTTGTAAATGATGCCAAAGTTAAAATTGCAATAGAAGATGATGAAGATCCATGGGATACAATAGATGATGATATAGAAGAAGTAGATAAGAAAATAGATGAAGAAGTTAAAGAGGATTTTATTTAGAATCCTTTTTATATGAATAAAATTAAAGTGTTAACAAAAATAGTTGACAGATATAAAATAGAGTGATAAAATTAATATGTAAATGAAGGAGGATTATACACTATGGCAGTTAAATTAAGATTAAAAAGAATGGGAGCTAAAAAACAACCTTTTTATAGAATAGTAGCAGCTGATTCAAGAGCAAAAAGAGATGGAAGATTTATTGAAGTTGTTGGAACATATAATCCATTAACTGATCCAGCTGAAATTAAGATTGATGAAGAAGTAGCTATGAAATGGTTAAAAAGTGGAGCAACACCTACTGATACTGTTAGAAACATTTTATCTAAAAACGGAACAATGGCTAAGTTTGCTAAAGAAAAACAAGGTAAGTAATTATGGAATTAGTAAAATTAACAGAAACAATTGTAAAAGAACTTGTTAAAGATAGTGATTCTATTACCGTTAAAGAATTCCCAAGTGAAAATGAAGGAGAAATAACTATTCAAGTTATGGTCCCTGAAGATGAAATGGGAAGAGTAATTGGTAAACAAGGAAAAATGGCTAAAGCATTAAGAACTATAGTTCAAGCAAGTTCATTTATAAATGAAAATAAAAGAGTTAATATAAATATTGATTCATACTAAGAAGATTCTTTAATAAGAGTCTTTTTTTGTAAACACATTTAATTTATTCATCATTTTAATTGTTAAAAAATGTCAAATGTATTATAATAATAATTGTTAGGATGTGATGATATGAAAAAAAGAGTAATAAGTGCAGTAGTAGCTCTTATAATCTTTGTTCCACTTGTTATATTAGGTGGTATGTGGCTTAAGGTAGCAGCTTGCGTTTTAGGTGTTTTAGCAATGAAGGAGTTTCTTTCATTACCACATAAAAACAAAAGACCAATGTACGTAGATATTATTATTTATGCACTTACAATATTACTTATTTTTATGGATAGTAAAAGAGAAATATATTATTTGCTTACAATATTAGTACCTATGCTTTTAGTTATATATTGTAATGATAATAAAAAGTATAATGCTGATGAAGCGTTTAAATTAATTGGTATGACTTTTTTAGTAGGTACGGTATTTCATAAGTTTTTAGAAATAAGGGAAGAAAGCTTGATGCTATTTGTATATTTATTTTTAATAACTATGCTTACTGATACTTATGCTCACTTAGGTGGTAGTTTAATTGGAAAACATAAGTTTGCACCTAAAATATCACCAAATAAAACATGGGAAGGTGCAATAATAGGTGGTATATTTGGTACTTTATGTGCTGCAACTTTCTATTATATAGCTATATCAAGTAGTGTTAATGTACTAGGTTTAATTATTATAACTTTATTTTTATCATGCTTAGGACAACTAGGGGATTTATTCTTTAGTGCCGTTAAAAGAAATCATGATATAAAAGATTTTTCAAATATAATGCCTGGTCATGGAGGAGTATTAGATAGACTAGATAGTATTATTTTCGTAATAATTGGGTATATTTTACTATCAGGAATAATTTAATAAAATAGGAGGTTTTAATGCTTACTTTAATATATTTTATATTAATGCTTGGAATAATTGTCTTTATTCATGAATTAGGACACTTTATCTGGGCTAAAAAATCAGGAGTTTATTGTTATGAGTTTTCTTTAGGATTTGGTCCTAAACTTTTCTCTTTTAAAAGAAAAAATGATGAAACACTTTATTGCATTCGTTTAATACCAGTTGGTGGTTATGTTGCAATGGCTGGTGAAGAAGTTGATGATGACAAAACCGTACCTAAGGATAAAAAGATGTATAATAAGCCATGGTATAAGAAACTTATAATCGTTTTAGCGGGTGTTATAAATAACTTTATTTTAGGATTTGTTGTTTTATTCATAATGGCTTTATGCTATGGATCATTAACTAATAAACCGATTATTGGTGAAGTTGAAAAAAATTCTGCAAGTTATAAAGCTGGTATGAAAACTGGTGATGAAATACTAAAGATAAATGGTAAGAGAACTAAAACTTGGGATGATGTGACTTTAACACTTGTTTTAGGAGATAATAATAAATCACAAAAATTATTGGTTAGACAAAAAGATGGTAAAACAAAAACTGTTAATGTAAAACCAAAGAAGATAAAAGATAAGAAAGGAAATGTATCATATGCGTATGGTATGGGTCTTGATACTACTAAACATTATGGTTTAAAAAATGCGTTTACCTATGCGACAAGTAAATTTGGTTCAACCTTTAATTCAATGATTGTAACCATAAAAGCTTTATTTACTGGAAAAATAGGCGTTAATGCTTTATCTGGCCCTGTTGGTATTTATTCTATCGTTGGTGCGCAAAGTAAGGCAGGCTTATCCGGATTATTATATCTTTTAGCATATTTGTCAATAAACGTTGGATTTATTAATTTAATACCATTTCCTGCGTTCGATGGATATCGTGCAGTAATAATTTTATTTGAAAAAATTACTGGTAAAAAAGTTAATGCTAAAGTTGATGCAATAGTAAATAACATAGGTTTAATGCTTTTATTTGCACTCATGATATTTATAACCATAAAAGATATTTTGAAACTTTTCTAATAAGAAAGGTTTCTTTTTAATTTGGTATAAACTATGTTATAATTTATTTGGTGATATAAATGAAAGATTTAAAAGTAATATTTATGGGAACGCCAGTTTTTTGTGTTCCAATATTAGAAGAATTAATAAAAGAAACAAATGTATTAGCAGTAGTAACACAACCTGATAAAGAAGTAGGAAGAAAGCATGAGATATCTTTTTCTCCTATAAAAAAGGTTGCTATTAAAAATAATATAAAAGTTCTTCAACCTGTTAAAATTAAAGAAGAATATGAAGATATAATAAGTTTAAATCCAGACATTATAATTACTTGTGCTTATGGTCAAATAGTGCCTTTAGCTATTTTGAATTGTCCTAAGTATGGATGTATAAATGTTCATGCTTCTCTTCTTCCAAAGTTAAGAGGAGGAGCACCTATTCATAAGGCAATTATAAATGGTTATGATAAAACTGGAATAACCATTATGTATATGGATAAGGGTATGGATACCGGTGATATGATAGAAAAGGCTGAAGTTAAAATAGAAGATAATGATACAGCAGAGTCTTTGCATGATAAGTTAAGTGCTATATCTGTTCCACTTCTTATGAAAACTTTACCTAGCATAATAAACGGAACAAATAAAAGAGAAAAGCAAAATGACGCTGATGCAACATATGCATATAACGTATCTAGAGAAGAAGAACACGTATCATTTGATAAGTCTTCTAAGGAGATATTTAACCAAATTAGAGGACTTAATTCTTGGCCTGGTGCATATGCCGTTTTAGATGGTAAAAATATAAAACTTTGGTCTTGTGTTATAAATAATAAAAAATATGACAAAGCACCTGGTACAATTATTAACCTAGATAAAAATGGACTTGAGGTTACTACTACTGATGGAAGTGTGTTAATAAAAGAACTACAACTTCCTGGTAAAAAGAAAATGGATATAAAAGATTTTATAAATGGAAATAAAAAGGCAGATTACGTAGGCAAATGTTTTAAGTAATTAAGAAAGGTGTGTTTAATTTGAGAGTAGCGAAAGATTGGAAGGATTATGAAATCCTTGATATGGCAAATGGTGAAAAGTTAGAAAGATGGGGTAATTATATTCTCGAAAGACCAGACCCACAAATAGTATGGCAAGATAAAACCTTTAAGGATAAATGGAAAAAGGTAGACGCCATATATCACAGAAGTAAAAAAGGTGGTGGCTACTGGGAAAATATAAATAATGTTAAGCCATCTTGGCAAGTTAAATATAAAGACTTAACATTTAATATAAAACAAATGGGATTTAAACATACAGGTCTTTTTCCTGAACAAGCTGTTAACTGGGATTATATGATAGATAAAATAAAAAATAGTAATAGGAAAATAAAGGTACTTAATTTATTTGCGTATACAGGTGGTGCAACGGTTGCGTGTGCTTATGCAGGAGCAGACGTAGTTCATGTTGACTCATCACGTGGTATGGTTTTGTGGGCTAAAGAAAATATAGAATCATCTAATCTTACAGATAGATACGTTAGATTTATAGTAGATGATGTTATTAAGTTTGTTAAAAGGGAAATAAGACGTGGTAATAAGTATGATGCTATTATAATGGATCCTCCATCATTTGGAAGGGGTGCAAATGGTGAGGTTTGGAACATAGAAGAAAGTTTATATCCTTTAATTAAGTTATGTATGGAAGTATTAAGTGATAATCCGTTGTTCTTTTTAATAAATTCGTATACAACTGGTATGTCACCTAAAGTACTTGAAAATATTTTATATATGACATTAGATAAAAAATATAAGGGAAAAATATCGTCTGGTGAGGTAGGTCTTCCTATGAAAGATAGTAATCTTATATTACCATGCGGGATATATGGTCTTTGGGAAAGTAGTGAAGATAAATGATAGAAAAATATGAATTAAGCATTTTACTTGAAAAATATGGTATAAATCCTAAAAAGGTTATAGGCAAAAACGAAAATATATTAACATATGGAGAATATATAGATATTAATAATACATTAGATTATTTAGTAAATG
>ERZ1034687.1599-NODE-1599-length-11429-cov-4.470899_pt1 | contig 11429 bp, 10 predicted proteins | sample MGYA00520704_ERZ1034687 | MGnify/ENA primary metagenome ERZ1034687 (study PRJEB33766, sample SAMN09781762) | gut metagenome | biome: gut microbiome | host: Homo sapiens | place: Madagascar | study: EMG produced TPA metagenomics assembly of the PRJNA485056 data...
CGAACGGTCGGGGCGTTCCGTGCGTCTGGTGGTGCGGTCGTATCTCCAGCGAGGCGGATCGCCGACCCTTCAGGATCGGATGCTGGCCACCCGCTGCGGAGACAAGGCCATCGAGCTTCTGGATGCGGGATTAACGAACAAGGCCATCGGTCTGGTGGACGGAAAAGTGCTGGGCTTTAATTTGAAAGAAGCGTTGGCGGAAACCCAGGAGTTCGACCGTCACCTGTACGAATACGTGGATGTACTCAGCCGGTAGGCGACATCCGATAGGAGAATACGAGAATGAACAAAAAAGCGATTGTACTATATACCTCCAAGCGGGGATCGACTCGGCAGTATGCGGAATGGATTGCACAGTCTTTGGAATGTGAATGTGCGGCATTGAAGGATTTCGATAAAGAGACCATTCCGGAATACGATTTGATTATCTACGGTTCCTGGCTGCGGGGCAGCGGCATAGTGGATTTCGATAAGATTGAGCCCTATTTGGAGGGCTCGAAAGACCACACGATTCTATTTGTGACCGGGGTTTCGGAATACAATCCACAGAACTACCTTCAAATCTGTGAAATCAATTTCGACGGTCGGGAGAATATGGACCGAATGCAGCTGTTTTTCTGCCCGGGACGGTACGATCCGGCGCAGGTAAAGGGCTTGGATCGGATGCTGATGGCGGTTGCCAAGAAAGTGCTGAAGTCCGGACAGACGGCAGAGGATGGCGGCGCTGCCATGAAGATGATTCGAAATATCGAAGAAGGGGTGGACCTGGTGGACCGAAAGTATATCGACCCGATTCTGAATGCGGCCCATCGGATTCAAAACCGGTAGAACACAATGGACCGAAAGATTCTCCACTGCGATATGAATAGTTTCTACGCTTCCGTAGAGCTTCTGGAACATCCGGAGCTGCGGGACGTACCGGTGGCGGTAGCGGGAAATCCGGAGAATCGTCACGGTATTGTGCTGGCCAAAAATGAGGCGGCCAAAAAATTCGGCGTTACCACGGCGGAGACGATTCAGCAGGCGCTGCGGAAATGCCCGGGGCTGACCTTTCTGCCGCCGCACCACGAGAAGTATTCTTTTTACAGCAAGAAAATCAATGAGATCTATCGGTCTTATACGGATCTGGTGGAACCTTACAGCATCGACGAATCTTGGCTGGATGTCACCGGCAGCGAGCGGCTGTTCGGCCCGGCAGAGGAGATTGCGGATCAGATCCGGAACCGGGTTCGGGAGGCGTACGGCCTCACCCTCTCGGTGGGTGTGTCCTATAACAAGATTTTTGCGAAGATGGGATCGGAATACCGAAAGCCGGATGCCACCACGGTGATTTCGCGGGAGAACTACCGGGAGATTCTGTGGCCGCAGCCGGTGGGCAATTTTTTCTATGTGGGGAGAGCCACCGCAGAGAAGTTGAAGAAGCTTCATATCTACACGATTGGAGAGCTGGCCCGGGCAGATGTGGGTTTTCTGAAGAGAAGTTTCGGCGTGCACGGAGAGGATCTTCACCGTTCGGCCAACGGCGAGGATACATCGCCGGTTCGCCGCTGGGGCGATTGGGATGATGTGAAATCCGTGGGTCACGGAGTGACCTTTCGGCGAAATATTCGAGGAGAGGATGATGTGTCTTTGGCGGTAACGGAGCTTGCCGATTGGGTGAGCACGCGCCTTCGACTGTATGAGATGAAGGCGTACGGGGTGAAAGTGGAAATTACCACGCCGGAGTTTCGGCGAATCTCCCGGCAGCGGCGGGTGGAGCGGTCTTTCGTTACGGCACAGACCATTCGCCGAATTGCTCTGAAGCTGATTCAGGAAGCGGGGTTCATGGAGCGGGAAATCCGGCTTCTGACGGTGACCGCAATTTATTTGGCAAAGGAAGATGCCCCGGAGCAAGTGTCGATTTTCGACATGGCGGAGATGTTTTCGCCAGAGCCGAAGAACAATTCAAATTCGGTGAATTCGAATTCGGTGCAGGAAGAGAAGATTGAACGCACTATGGATGCGATTCGAAAGAAATACGGAACCAAATCCATCGGGTATGCCCACAGCCTGGGAAATGACCTGGGATTGAGCCGGCGGGGCGAAGAAGAATCGGAAAAGTGAGGACCCCAAAATAAAAATCGGAGGATGCACCGTAACCCGTGCCGCCTCCGATTTATTTTTACCGCAATTTATTAACCTTCATATACGAAGCTGTCCATATATCTCAGCTTAAAGAGATTCCGCTCGTGCAGGGTGTCGATGCGCTCCTTGGTCTTCGGATCGTCAATCTCGCCGGTGCGGATGTATCGATCCAGTACCTCATAGGTGAATCCCAGTTTGTCCTCGTCGGTCTTACCGCTGAGTCCATCGGACGGAACCTTCTCGATGAGCACTTCCGGAACGCCCAGCTCGCGGCCCATGGCACGAATCTCGGCGGTGGTGAAACTGGAAATCGGACTGAAATCGCCGGCTGCATCCCCGTAACGCGTGGAATATCCCACCCAGTCCTCGGAAAGGTTGCAAGTGTTGGCAACCCGGCCGTTCATGGATTGTCCGATGGCGTAAAGGGTGGACATCCGAAGTCTTGGCGGGAGATTAATCTCGCTGTCCCGGCTCACTTCACCGATGGAATTCCGAATTTCTTCCATGAGTGCGTCGTAGCAGCTGCCGATATTTACGGTGTAATGGCGGATTCCTAGATGGTCTACCAGAAGCTGTGCCATGTCAATGTCCGACTGGGAGGTGTTCGGCATCAACACGCCGATGACCCGATCTTTGCCCAGCGCTTCCACCAGCAGAGCGGCGGTGATGGAACTGTCTTTTCCACCGCTGATTCCGATAATTGCGTTGCAGTCGGGACCGTTCTTCCGGAACCAGTCTCGGATCCACTGAATCGTGGCTTGCGTTGCTTTCTTTGCATCAAATTCCATAAAGCTACCTCCTTACAATACTTTTCATCATAGCACATCCCGGGTAAAAATAAAACTCGCTATGCCATAGTTTCTTGAAGGGGATTCCGGGATAATGTATAATAAACGAATGTATGAAGTGTAAAGGAGAAGCGAATGAAGCAGAATTATGTTCTTCAATTGAAGGCGGATATGGAATTTATGGATTTTTTCATGGTGAAGACCATTGCCATTCGGGTGGGATCCAATCGGAAAAAATATCTGGACATGACATTGGCGGACTGCACCGGAGAGATTTCGGCGAAGAAATGGGATATTTCCGATGAAGAGCTGGATGGCATTAATCGAATCCAGGTGGGCGATATCATCAAGGTTAAAGCCGGAGTGACGGAGTGGAAGGGAACGAAGCAGCTGCGCGTTACCCGGATTCGCCACGCCAATCGGGACGACGGTCTGGTGCCTGCCGATTTCTACAAGTCGGCGCCGGAAGATTCGGAAAGCATGTATAACTATATTGTAGGAAAGATTCGGGAATTTCAGGATGAGGAGCTGAAGCAGCTCTGCCTGACAATCTACGAAGAGAACCGGGAGAGGCTGATGTACTACCCGGCGGCCATGAGCAATCACCATGCGGAATACGGCGGACTGCTGTACCACGTGAAGCGGATGATGATGATGGGAGAGCAAGCTTGTACAGTGTATACCAACCTCTCCAAGGATCTGCTTTTGGCGGGAGTAGTGCTCCACGATATCGAGAAATTAAATGAAATCCTGTCGGATACCCATGGTGTGTCGCCGGGGTATTCCTTTGAAGGTCAGATGCTGGGGCACTTGGTGCAGGGCGTGACATTGATTCACGATCGGTGCCGGGAACTGGGAATCGGAACGGAGAAGACCATTCTTCTGGAGCATATGATTCTCAGCCACCACTACGAGCCGGAATTCGGCAGCCCGAGAAAGCCTCTTTTTCCGGAAGCGGAAATGCTCCACTACTTGGACATTGTGGATGCAAAGATGTTCGATATGGAAGAGAGCTTATCCAAGGTAGAGCCGGGAGAATTCGGCGAACGGGTATGGACTCTGGATAACCGAAAACTGTACCGACGGAAATTTTAGGGTGAGAGAAAAATAGACATAACAGAAGTGGAGAGTCATGGAAAAAATCGGGAAACTGGAGCGGGTAATTTTTCATAATAAAGAAAATGGATACACGGTGGGCGTCTTTGAAACGGAAGATGAACAGTTTACGGTGACCGGAAGTTTTCATGATCCGAATCCCGGCGTGAAGTACCGCATCGTTGGGGAATTTAAAATGCACCGAAAATACGGCGAGCAGTTCAATGCGGAATCCTACGAAGAGGTGATTCCGGACGACGCCGATGGAATCCGCGCTTTTTTGGCGGCGGGAAACGTGAAGGGTATCGGTCCGAAGATGGCCAATCTGATTGTGGATCGCTTCGGGAAATCCACCTTGGATGTGCTGGAGCAGAATCCGGAGAAACTGCTGGAAATTCGGGGAATCGGACCGAAATCCCTGAAGGTGATCGCGGAATCCTTCGGCGAGACCATTGAATTTACGAAAATTTCTTTTTCCCTGAGAGAACTGGGAATCACCATGGCCCAGGCGGTTCGCATCTATAAGCTGTACGGCGGCGAATCCCTGGAGGTGGTGAAAGATAATCCGTACTGTTTGGTGGAGGATATTTACGGCATCAGCTTTCGGAAGGCTGATGAGATTGCCATGAAGCTGGGGTTTGAGGAAGACAGCGAATTCCGGCTGGAGAGCGGCGTAGCCTATGTGCTGGAAAATTTTGCCCAGAGCGGAAGCACCTACATGCCCAAGGAACAGCTGCTGGAATCCACGGTGAAGCTTCTGGACGTGGGGTCGGAACAGGTGGAGGAATGCCTGGTTCAGATGATTTTCCAGGGGAAGCTTCAGACGGATACGATTGAGGAGACGCCGGTGGTGTACCTTTATGGGTATTATCTGGCGGAGCAGAGCGTGGCGTGGCATCTGGCTCAGATTAAAGAGGCGCACATCGACCCCTTGCCGGCAGACCTGGACAATCTGATTCAGGACGCGGAAAAAAACAGATCCGGCGGAATTCACCTTTCCGAAGAGCAGCGGGGAGCGGTCCGTCAGGCGCTGACGGAAAATGTCTGCATTATCACCGGCGGTCCGGGAACGGGAAAAACCACGATTATCAATACCATTGCTTACATACTGGAACAGTTGGATATCAAAGTGGCGCTGGCTGCGCCTACCGGTCGGGCGGCAAAGCGAATTACGGAGACCTCCGGCGTGGAGGCCATGACCATTCACCGAATGCTGGAATACGTCTACTCGGAGGATGAGCACGAGATGAATTTCGGCCGCAATGAGGAGAATCCTCTGGAAGAAAAGGCGGTAATCATCGACGAAGCCTCCATGGTGGATTTGATGCTGATGGAGGGATTGCTGAAGGCTGTCAAGCCGGGAACGCGCCTGATTATCGTGGGCGACGCGGATCAGCTGCCTTCGGTGGGCGCAGGCAATGTGCTCCGAGATATGCTGCGCAGCGAATACATTCCTGCGGTGCGGCTTCACGAGATTTTCCGCCAGGCGGGCGAGAGCTTAATCGTGGTGAATGCCCATATGATTCAGCGAGGCGAGTATCCGTATGCCAATGAGAGCAACAAAGATTTCTTCGTAATGAGACGATCGCGGGAAGAGGATATCCTGAATACCGTAGAGGATCTCTTTCGGGGGCGTTTGCAGAATTATTATGATTTTATTCACAGCGGCTACGACATCCAGGTGCTGACCCCTACCAAAAAAGGCTTGCTGGGAACCATTCATCTGAACGAGGTTCTTCAGGGTGTGTTGAATCCCCCTTCCGAAGAAAAGAAGGAAAAGAAATCCGGAAGCCGGATTTTCCGGGAAGGGGATAAGGTGATGCAGCTCCGGAACAACTACATGATGGAGTGGAAGCGAGACGGTGAGACCGAGAAGGGGAAGGGCGTCTTTAACGGCGATATGGGCCGAATTGAGGGCATCAATCCGGAATCCGGACGGGTTTCCGTTCGCTACGATGACCGAGTGGTGGTGTATGAGAACGAAGACCTGATGGAGTTGGAGCTGGCCTATGCCATCACGGTGCACAAGAGCCAGGGAAGCGGTGCGACACGTTCCTTGCTGAAAAGGTAAGGCACAAATCGCGAGTAACGTAGAAAGTAAACATTGGTACAAAAGTGGCTAGAACCCGCCTGTGAAGAAATCTATGAGAAAGCAATTTGGAGAACTCTTAAATCTAGCGAGACAAATGATAGAGCCTACAGATGTAGGATAACCCTCTTGAAGGTCTCCCCTTAATACTCCGACGTGCGGTGTAATACGAAAGTATGACCGTTCGAAGCTCGGTGAAGTCGGCAGAAAGAGTACCTAAGTTGAAGTAGTGAAGAAAAGTACAATTGGCTTAAAAGTGACTAGAGTCCGCCTGTTGGAAAAGCTTCACAAAACAATATGGGAAATGATATGCCGGAGGTCCATAAAACTCATACGGTTAGAATGTAGTTTAACTACTGACGAACTCTCGAATGTACGGGTCTAAACTGGCGATGGCACGAAAGTGTAAGTTCTCCCAAAGGGAGCGTAGGTGAGGTAAAGTAAAAATCGCGAACTATGAAATACCTTATACACGGCAGGCGTGTATGAATCCTACAGGCTTATAGAGAGAACCTAAGTGAGTCATGAACGGATAAGATTTAAGGGAACGTGGAAAGGTACTAGACATTCAACTGAATGTAAGTTGACGAAGAATAATAAGCAACTGAACTAGTGCTGAAAAGTAGTGTTCGAAGTGAAGATACCCTCTGTAATGGAGGGAGGAGCAATGGGCACAAGTCGTTTCAATCGTTGTAGATGTACATCACTTGACATAGGATGTTGAGTAAGCCAAAAAGAGGCACCTCAAGTCTACCAAGATAGGAGGTGATGTACCTATGAATGACGAAGTAGGAAAAAGACTGTCAACCGAGGAAAGACTAAAAGCCAAGCCTCAAAAGGTAGATAAACTGCGTTATGCGGAATACTACGGACAGCAAGAAACTCTGGATAGGTTATACAAGGAAAGTCTTGAAGGGAAAGCATTCAACAAACTCTACCAGCTAATAGTGAGTGACAGCAATATAATAATGGCCTATAGGAATATCAAAAAGAACCCAGGGAGTAAAACCCCAGGAACTGATGGTAAGACGATAAAGGACATTGAAAAACTGAGCACTAAGGAAGTCTGTACGAAAGTCAGAAATATCCTAAATAACTACCAGCCGAGAAGAGTAAGAAGAAAAGAAATCCCCAAACCCAACGGAAGTACACGACCGCTAGGAATTCCATGTATATGGGATAGACTAGTACAACAATGTATACTCCAAATATTAGAACCAATATGCGAGGCGAAATTCTACAAAGGGAGCTACGGCTTCAGACCTCTGAAATCAGCAGAAAATGCAATGAACGAGGTATATAGATACATAAATCGTTCTCACCTCTACTATATGGTAGAAATAGACATAAAAGGTTTCTTCGACCATGTCAACCATGCGAAGCTCATGAGACAAATCTGGTCAATGGGAATACAAGACAAACAACTGCTCTGTATAATCAAGAAAATCCTGAAAGCGGAGATATTGCTCCCAAATGGAGACGTAATCAAACCGAATGAAGGAACACCACAAGGTGGAATAATATCACCCTTGCTAGCAAACATAGTGCTAAACGAATTCGATTGGCACATGGAAAGCCAATGGGGAGAACATCCGCTCACCAACAAATGGAAAGGTGGAACCGCCCCAAACGGAACCAAGAGCAAGGGAAGTGCATTCAGAGAAATGCGGAAAACAAACCTAAAAGAGCTGCACACTATAAGGTATGCAGATGATATAAGGGTAATGTGTTCCAACAAACTCGATGCAGAAAAGGTCAAAGATGCAGCCATTATATGGCTAGAAAAAAGACTGAAACTGGAGGTCTCTAGAGAAAAAACCAGAGTAGTCAATCTCACCAAAGAATATGGTGAGTTTCTCGGTATCAAAATCAGAACCAAAAGAAAAGGTCAAAAACTAGTCATAGTCTCGCACATGGTAGACAAGGCTAAGCAAAGAACCAAAAATGCACTGAAAGCACAGATAAAAGAAATCCAGAGAAGTGGCAGCAAGGCGAAATTCGAAACGGAAGTTGCTAAATACAATTCAATTGTAAGAGGAGTACACAACTACTACTCAATGGCAACAAACATAACAGAAGACTGTCAAGACATTCATAACTCAATCTACAAAATGCTATACAACAGACTGAAGCCAAAGGTATCAAGAATACCAAAGACGTCTGGAGATTACGGCAACTATAAAGATTGCAAAAGAGTAATGAAAGTTCAAGGTAGACACCTACTGCCAATATCGTATTGTAGTTATAGGCAAACACTAGGTAGTAAACAGGCGGCAAACATATACACCCCTGAGGGGAGAAAATGTAAGCATAAAAACCTGTCGTTCACAAATAGTAGATTAATCAAACCTCTGTCAGAAAATCCTATCGCGATAAAAAGCGTGGAATATAACGACAACAGGATATCCATATTTTCGGCCCAACATGGGAAATGTGCAATAACGGGACAGGAATTTCTATCAATTGATGAGATACACTGTCATCACAAAGTACCTACATATATGGGAGGAAAGGACAACTACCAAAATCTAGTACTGATACTACCAGAAGTACATAGACTAATTCACGCCAAACAAAAACAAACAATACAAAAATATCTCGATTTATTGAAACTAGACAAAGTACAGATTCAAAAGCTTAATAAACTTAGAAAAAAGGCTGGACTAGAAGAGATAGAAAGAGAAACCGAAAAGTCAAGTGCGATGTAAAAGCTACATGAACTGAAACGATGGAACGCCGTATGAGGTGAAAGTCTCACGTACGGTGTGGAGGAGGGGAAAAGGCGGTGATAACATCAAAACCTTACCTATTCCTATAATTCCCGGCGGTGGTGATGCCCATGACCTGGTTCCCGCCGATGCTCATGACCCGGAACCTGCTGTACACCGCCGTGACCCGAGGCAAAAACCTGGTAGTGGTGGTGGGCTCCGAGGATCGGATGCACGCCATGGTGGACAACAACCGAATCGATGAGCGGTATACCGGACTGGAATATCGTCTTCGCCAGATCGACTTCGGAAATACCATCGGCTAGCTGCATCGGAAAGAGGCAGCCGGAAAATATTTATTTTTACCCAGATGTATTCGGAAAGGATGTTTATGAATTTTCGAATGCTGAAAGAACAAGTGTTGGATTTGGTCTACCCGGATGCTCTGTACTGCATCTGCTGCGGCAAGGTGATCGACAGCACCCGGCCCTATCGCCTGTGCAACGAATGCCGACGGGAGATTCGCTGGGCGACGGGGAGGACCTGCCGGAAATGCGGAAAAATCTTGTCAGAGAACAATCCGGGAGACACCTGTTTCAGTTGCCGGGAACATGCCCATACTTTTGATATGGGATTCACCTGTTGCGAGTACGGACAGCTTCCCCGGTCCATTGTTTTTGCGCTGAAGTACCATGGGCGGACGGATATCGGCCGCACCGTCGGTACGGTGATGCACGACCGGATGGAGGCCCTTCGCCGGGAAACCGGACTGATGTACGATTTGATTTTGCCTGTGCCAATGCATCCGGAGAAGGAACAGATGCGGGGATATAACCAGGCGAGCGTAATCGGAAAGCACTTCGCTCGGCTGGAGGATGTGCCTTTTCGCCCGGATGTGCTTCTGCGCAGCCGGAATACGGCGCCGCTTCGGGGAATGACCCCGGAGGAACGGCGGCAGATTCTCTCCGGCGTAATGACTCTGCAGAATGCAGATGCCATTCGGAATCGAGATGTGCTTCTTATCGACGATATTTATACCACCGGCGCGACGGTAGACGGGGCGGCGGAAGTGCTGCTGGCCGGCGGAGCACGGCAGGTGTACGTGCTGACCTTTGCGGCAGGCGCAGATGTGGTGAAAAGTGAATAGGTCCGAGCGAATTAGGATGAAGATAGCAGAAAAAGAACCGGCATTTACCCGATTGTAGGGTTGTGCCGGTTCTTTTGGCTGTTCTCATACTCTCGTGAAGCGTCTAAAGGTTAAGAAATTTTTCCCTTCGAGCTGCAAGCGATTGTTACGGTGCGTGAAAAAGATTCTTTTGGTATTCCATTGAAATAATGTGTACCTGTTGCTTTAGCAAAAGCCTTATTGCTTTTTTTCCAAGATGATTTATTAGATATTTTCCAAGTACTATCTTTTGATTCTGCAGTCACTGATGCTTTAGTACATTTTGAAGTCCCCCCACCATACGTGAACGTTCCAGACACCTTGACGTACCATATAACCTTTCCAGAAGAGTTTTTATAGTATGTTGTTTTGGAGCCTGATGTAGTTTTTGAATTAGATAATGTTGATATTACGTCAGTAATAATTGAGTTATTATTTTGGATTAGTACAGTTTCGTAATAACTACCATCCCCTAGATATTCCGTTTGCACTTTCAAATCGGAGGAATTTGCAAAGGCGGTGAGTGAAGTGCAGTAAAAAAGAATACACAGTGTGGTAATGACCAAGATTCGTTTCATGAAGTTTAACTCCTTCCTTGAGCTTTTGTGTTAGTTCTTTTATTCTTCGATAGTAGTTTCAGTTGTAATTTCAGTAATAATGGTATTCTTATAATGGAGATAGGCCTTATATGTGCAAGCACTAAAAAAACCAAGCCCTAGGATAAAAGATATTGAGATAATGATAAAAAGGCGACGCAAAAGTTGTCTTGCAGAGATTCGTTTAAACAACTCTTCCGTATCCAGTGAAGAAATATAGCTTTGGGATATTTCCAGAGGGGTACCAAATTGATTTTCGATATCCTTCATCTTAGCACCCGGATTATCATCTAGGTAATCATATATTCGATCAGATAGTGTTGATAAAAATATTCTTTCAGATTTGTTGAAAGCAGGAAGAAGAGCACGTATTTGTTTTATGTACTTTTTTACTTCTGTGTTGTTATTCATTCCTAATTCTCCTTATCGTCGGATAGCTTTGCCGATAATATCGATTCGATGCTATCAGCAATTACGCGGTAATCAGACAAAAGTTGGTCAAGTCTTTCCAGCCCGGTAGCTTCAATATGGTAATATTTACGTACACGACGTTTTCCGGTTTGAATAGCATTCGAAGTGATAAGCTTTTTATCTTCTAATTTATACAAAACCGGATAAAGACTTCCTTCCGGCACAACGTATGATCCTTCCGATAAATCTTTGAGCAGCAAGCTGATTTCATAGCCATATAGGTCTTTCTGTGATAATAGGGACAGGACCAGCATTTCTACTGTTCCCATTTTAAAATTGTTTCGTTCGTGTATCATAATATCCTCCCTATGTTAAAGCTATTTTATTATAGTTAAAAGGTAAAATCAATATATAGGAAAAATAAATATTGATTGACAAAACAATATTATTGTT
>ERZ1034687.1600-NODE-1600-length-11428-cov-6.451156_pt1 | contig 11428 bp, 10 predicted proteins | sample MGYA00520704_ERZ1034687 | MGnify/ENA primary metagenome ERZ1034687 (study PRJEB33766, sample SAMN09781762) | gut metagenome | biome: gut microbiome | host: Homo sapiens | place: Madagascar | study: EMG produced TPA metagenomics assembly of the PRJNA485056 data...
GCGGGAAAATAGACATGCAAGTTGAGGCTGAAGTTAAAGATGTAGACTTTGTCTATAATGATGCAAAAATAGGCGATGACTATTTTTCAGATTATATAGAGTATGTAAATTAAAAATAAATATATTATGGCTAATAGAACAGGAAATTACTGTGCATTTTATGTGGCAGAGCCTTTTAATCAGAATAATTTAGGGGCAAATGCAGTAAAAGATTTTTGTTACTATAATTTATTGAAAGCATGGAAAGCGGCTGATACGAGTTTTCCCTTTGTTGATTCTCATAACAAGACTTATTCCGTTCGTGACGGAAGTGATTGGGAACAAACGTTAAAACCAAGACTCCACGAGAGATTGAACGCATCTGCAAATGTAGTTTTGTTCTTGAGTTCAGAAACAAAATATAGCAGAGCCTTGCGAGAGGAAATAGACTATGCTATCAACACCAATGGCTTGCCTATAATTGTAGTATATCCGGAAATTAAAGACAAAGTTGGTGTCCATACTTCAGTAGGATTTACAACTAAAGTAAAGAACTTGTGGAACACATTGCCTGTCTTTAGAGATAACAAGTATAAGGTGCCTGTACTGCATGTGCCAAATGATAAAAAGCTAATAAGGAATGCTTTGGAAGATACAGATTTTAGAGTAGCAACAAAGACAAAAGCAACAGACTATTTTTATAAATAGCGAGACAGATAAGTGTAACTGCTTGCAAAATAGTGGTAATGCGGTATTGGTGATACACAATTTTTTTAAATAATGACAGATAATTCAAATAAAAAAATAGCAAAAAATACTTTATTGCTTTATATCCGAATGCTCTTTATGATGGCGATAGGTCTCTTTACGAGTAGAGTCATCTTGAATGCGTTAGGTATTTCGGATATGGGACTGATGTCCGTAGCAGGATCGGTCATAACAATGTTTACATTCTTGAATGCTACTTTGACTAGTGGAACACAGCGTTTCATTTCTTATGCAATAGGTGAAAATAATGCCCAAAGACTTAGAGCTGTATTTAAGTCTGCAATGACATTGCACTTGTTGTTGGCAATAATCATATTCTTTTTAGGTGAAACTCTTGGGCTGTGGTATGTTTATAACAAACTAAACGTAGAGCCTGGACGATTTCAAGCAGCAATGTGGTGCTATCAGTTGTCCATAATAAGTACCGTGGTTGGTATGGTTCAATTGCCATTCAATTCTGCCTTAATAGCCCATGAGAAAATGAACATCTATGCTTACATGACGATATTTGATGCAGTATTTAAGTTGTTGGCAGCTTACTTGATACAAATAGTTTGCTTTGATAGACTTATTTTTTATTCAATTCTCATCTTTGCCGCAGAATTGCTTTCTACATTCTTATATAATTTGTATTGTAGGAAACATTTTAAGGAATGTTCTTTTTCTTTCGGATACGACAAGGGGATATTTAGAAATATGCTGTCTTTTTCAGGATGGAACACATTGGGATGTTTGGCTGCAATGGGACAAGGAACAGGCGTCAACCTTATCATCAATTCTTTCTGTGGTACAGTTGTGAATGGTGCTCGAGGTATTGCTTTTCAAGCAAATGGTTGGGTAACTCGTTTTGTAGAAAACTTTATGGTGGCTTTAAATCCTCAAATTATCAAGAGCTATGCCTTTGGAGATATACAGAGGATGAGTAGCTTGGTGATTAATGGTGCAAGGTTTGGTTGTTATCTTTTTCTTCTGCTTGGTATTCCTCTTTTTGTTGAAATTGAATTTGTTCTGAAACTATGGTTAGGGCAATGTCCTGAACATACTGTAGCATTTATGAGAATAGTTATGATCGAGACTTTGTTTAAGACAATGGGAACTCCTACTGTTACTGCCATGCACGCAACAGGACAAATGAAGTTACTAAATATTACTGTTGGTTCAATTTTGTTATTGATAGTTCCTGTGAGCTATGTTTGTTTCAGATTGGGGTTATCTCCAGAGCAAGTGCTATTGATTAATATAATACCATGGATTATGGTTCCTTTTATCAGAGTCTTTCTTGTGAAGAAATATAGTCAAGGAAAATTTCCAGTAGGGCAATATCTATATCAAGTTGTACTCAAAACTACAGCGATGGCTTTACTTATGTTTGTTCCAATATGGCTATTTTCTTATTATATGCAATCTTATACTGATTGGATTAGATTTTGTGCGATTTTTACTAGTAGCCTTGTCTTTTCAGCGATGGTCATATACTATATCGGATTAGAGCAAAAATACCGTATACTTCTCGTCGAGAAACTAAAAGCGAAAATTGGCTATGAGGAGAAATAAACTGATACAAACAACATCCTGTCATGCTGATTCTGTTTGTTGCGGATGTGCAGCCTGTTTCAATGCATGTCCTAAACAATGTCTAAAAATGATTTCGAATGATGACGGTTTTGTCCATCCAAGCGTAGATTTAACTACGTGTGTCGATTGTGGTCTTTGCGAGAAGGTATGTCCTGTGCTATATCCTTTTTCTGAAACAGAACCCATCACAACTATTGCAGCCATAAATAAAGATAACGAGGTTAGAAAGAAAAGCTCTTCTGGTGGTTTCTTTTATGCCTTGGCAGAATTGGTTATAAGCAGAAATGGTGTTGTCTTTGGGGCTTCTTTTGATGAACATTGGAATGTTTGCATAGACCATACTGATAGTATAGAGGGAGTAAAAAGATTTCAAGGGGCAAAATATGTTCAGGCAGAGATTGGAAAATCTTATATACAGGCTCGAACTTATTTAAAAGAAGGACGATGGGTCCTTTTTACAGGCTTGCCATGTCAAATATCTGGATTGAAACATTTTCTAAACAAAGATTACGAAAAATTGATTACTGCAGAATGTGTTTGTCATAGTGTGCCAAGTCCCAAAGTATGGCATAGTTTTCTTAACTCTGTATCTAAAGGAAGATCTATTAAGAATATCAACTTTAGAAATAAAGATAAAGGATGGAGTAATTATAGTTATCAGATGGTTATCTTTTTTAAAAATGGTGAATCATTTAAGTCTCCTTCTTCTAGTGATTACATGCAAGGAATGGTTCGAAACCTAACGGTTCGTCCTTCGTGTGCCAAGTGTACAGCAAAGAATGGAAGAAGCAATGCGGATTTTTCTATGGGAGACTATTGGGGTGTATGGGATTTGATGCCAGAGATGGATGATAACAAAGGAACAAGTATTGTTATCGTTTTCACCAAAAAGGCTTTGGATTTACTGTCTACTCTTAATATAAAAGTGAAACACGCAAGTTTGGACGAGGCAAGAAAATATAATATAGGTTTAGACAGGCCATTTCCTTTGCACAAGAATCACAAGGTGTTCTTTCGTTACTTAGAGAAAATTCCAACAAAGATACTTCTTTTAAAATATCTTCATGAAACAAATGAATTTAAAATGTTCATTCATTTAATTCTTAAGTTATTTAAAATGTTCAAATAAGTTTATTACATTAATACAGGAGCAACTTATTATTATACAAATAGACATGAGAATCGGCATTTTGACTCTATCACTTCATACCAATTATGGAGGAATACTGCAAGCATACGCTTTGCAGACTATTTTAGAAAGAATGGGCCACGAAGTAGTTGTCTTTGACACACCACCTCTAAAATATCCTTTACCTCCCCTGTGGAAAATCCCTTTCTGTTTGGCTAAGCGATTTGTAAAGAAATGTTTGGGTAAACCAGTAAGAATATTTGTCGAGCATCAAATAAATGTTGATCGTAGAGTAATAACACGGGGTATTCAATCTTTTGTTTACAGCTACCTCCATCGAAAAGTAATTCATAAATTTAAGGAATTAAATGAAAAAGATTATGATGCCATAGTCGTAGGTAGCGACCAGGTGTGGAGGGCGAGTTATTTCTCGCCAGCATGGTTTCGCCAACCTATATCAGAGGCTTACCTTGCTTTTGCACAAAAATGGAAGATAAAACGAATAGCCTACGCTGCTTCGTTTGGGCAGGACAAATGGGAATACTCAGATAAAGAAACAAAAAAATGTAGGAAACTTCTTGAAAAATTCAATGCTGTTTCAGTAAGAGAAGAAAACGGTATAGATTTTTGTCATAAATACTTTGGAGTGGAGGCTTTGCAGGTTCTAGATCCAACGATGCTTTTAGATAGAAAAGATTATATGACTTTGTTCCAAAAAAACAACACAGCAAAGAGCAAAGGAAATTTGCTTGTCTATTTATTGGATAAAAATCCCGTATTGTCTAAGATAGTTCAAGAGGTTGCCAATATGAATCATCTTGATCCATTCTCGGTAAACAATCCACACGAATGTGACTTGGACAGACCATTGCAAGAACGAATAAAGCCTTCTATAGAAACCTGGTTGAGAGGATTTTATGATGCAGAATACGTTGTGACAGACTCTTTTCATGCGTGTGTGTTTTCTATCATATTCAAGAAGCAGTTCGTCGTAGTTGGCAACAAAAATCGTGGAATGTCTCGTTTCAATTCGTTGCTTCGATTGTTTGGAATAGAAGATAGACTTGTGGAATCCCCGGATGATATTCACGCTTTGAAAGCTATTGATTATGATGTGGTATACAAAAAGTACGAGGAGTTAATAGGCAAATCATATAAATTCTTAAGTAGAAACTTTTCAGATATAAAATAATGGAGAAAATCGAGATGAATTATAGAGATACGACGGTAGATATTGCAAAGGGACTTGGCATCTTCTTGGTAGTCTTGGGTCATGTGCCGATTCCTATGTGGCTTTGTACACCGATTTATCTGTTTCACATGCCATTGTTCTTCTTTCTGTCGGGGATGTTTTTTCATCCCGAGGAGAAGCTTGGTTATGGCATTTACAAAAAGATAAGAACTCTGATAGTTCCCTGTCTGTTCTTTGCTGTGTGTGGCAACGGCTCCAATATCTTGCGTGATTTGATGGTATATCATACAACGCATGGAAAATCTATCTTTTCGATTTTTAATGCTGCGCATACCCCTCTCTGGTTTTTGGTAAGCCTGTTCGGATGTTACTTACTGACTGCAATAACATCGCGGTTTTCTCGCCCATGGACCTGGAAGCTTCTGGTAGTAGGCTCGCTATTCTGGGGGGGCATAGGTGTGTTGCTTTGTCATAATCGAATAGAACTTCCCCTGTGGGGAACGCAAGTCCTTCTAATGCAGTTTTATTATATATTGGGGTATGTGGCAAGACAAGTTAGATGGGGACATGTTACCATTTTCGCTAAGATTGTCAATGCAAGCCGAGAGGTGAACTTGGTAATGTTGGCAGGTTTTATTGCTTGCTGTTTGCCATTTTCGATAAGACCTAGTGTGGCAACACTAGATTTTTATCATCCAATATTGTTTCTGATAGGTTCTCTGTCAGGCATTTGTTTGTGTTTAAAGGCTTGCAAAGTAATAGATGGACTGAAGTGTTGGTTGAGCGTGAAATGCCAAGAGATGGGAAATTTATCCTTGTTTATCTTGGGCTTCCATTTCTTCGTGATATTCCACCTCTATTTTCTGGCTATACCAATGTTGATGAGAACCGCTGGACTGTGGGGAATAATGTTTGAAGGTGAATACTTGCGTAATTGTTATTGGCTTGGTATTGCATTCGTTATTCCATCCATTTGGATTTCAATGGTTTTAGGAAAATTCTGTACGAGAAGACTGAGAGTGCTTTTTAAGGTGTAACAAAATGAATAATTTTTCATATGAATATAACTCATTTACTTTTTGTAACTAATGATAGCTATTCGCGATACGTCGGAACTATGTTGTGTAGTGTCTTGGAAAACAACAAGGATATGAACTTTTATGTGCATATTCTTACTACAGATATGTCCGTGGACAATGTGAATAAGTTTGAGAGAATGGTTTGTGATAAATATCATGCAAAGTTGGATATACGTCATGTAGTGCCAGAAAAACTAAATATTGATGTGAGTAAGTGTGGGCATTGGGGAATTTATCCATCTTTGAAATTATATGCAGCAGATTTATTCCCGGAAATAGATAGAATTCTATATTTGGATGCCGATATGGTTTGTATAGGTAGCTTGAAATATATAGAGCAACTTGATATTTCTGATTACTATTTAGCGGCAGCAACAGACAATAAAGGATGCTGGAGACATAAACAACGTCTTGGTATTCCTTTAGATTGTTTTTATGGCTGTGGAGGTATCATGTATATCAATCTTAAAAAATGGCGTGAGGATGGAATCCGCAAGAAATGTATTGATTATTTTAATGCTCCAGAGAATGCGGACAAGATACAGTTCGGTGAGCAGGATGTGATAAACAAGATATGCATGCGACATATTATGGAACTGCCGATAGAATTTAATATGTTTACCATGTTTTATTCTCACGACCTCAGCACAGTCCCTGATAAATATGTCTCTGATTGGGTATCGCATAAGCATCATGCTGTTATTATTCATTTTGCAGGTTCTGATAAGCCTTGGTTTAAGGATTGTTTGTTTCCGTTGCGAAAAGAATTTGTAAAATATGCCAAGATGACACCATGGGGAGGCAAGTTTGGATATTCTCCCAAATATCCAGGTTTAATTGCTTGGCAGATGTTACGTTTCAAGTATTTGTTGCATCGAATAGGAATTAGAAAAAGATATTATTTTCCTGATTGTTAGATAAGTGCTTTTATGAATATGAAGAAGATAGAGTATCATTCTCTTTATGTGTTGAAAGCATTGGCGGCATTGTTTGTCCTAATGATACATTTCGAGTTTTATAAACGTCAATATTTGGAACCTATTTTTAAATGTGGAGTTCCAGTCTTTTATATCATTTCAGGTTTTTTCTTGTATAGTGCCAACCCCATATCAGAACGAGGAAAGATAAGAAAAGGAATGACGAAGATTTTTAAAATCATGTTGTTCTTCAATCTTGCATATTTTATTTTGCAATATGCTTTGACTGGTACTTCTTGTATTCGTTCTTTACATGATGTAGTAAGACTTATTATGTTTGGAGACAATATTTCAGGTCACTTGTGGTTTTTGACAAGTTATCTGTGGACATTAGTGGTGTTTGGACTGCTTTTAATGTTGAAAAATGGCTATAGAATCATGGGGGTACTAGCTCTATTGTATTTTGTCGAAGAGATACTAGTAGGACAATATTCATTTTTGTACCTTACTTTAAATAGGGTGCATGACTATGTTCCCTGTTTAGGGGTGAGTCTTCCTATGATGTATATAGGATACTCGTTAAAAAAGCATGAGCAGATATTGAAGACTAAGCTTGTTTCTAGGGGGGCAGGACTGGCTTTGATGTCATCTGTAGTACTTCTTTATTTAGAACACAAACTGTTAAGTGATGCTAATCATTATATGGGTAGGATTATGATTAGTTCATATGTTGCGACCATATGTTTTTTCGTCTTTTGTCTTGTTCATCAAGAATACGGAAAGGGCACTTTTATAGAAAAAATTGGTAAGTATCATTCTGGTAATATATATTATTGGCAATTTTTCCCTTATTATCTGTTTGTATCTGGTCTTGTGACAGAGTATCGTCTTGGAAATGTTTGTCTTTTAGTGATGCTCATTGTGCTATTGGGGTGGTCTTATGGTGTGAATATTTTGGAAGGTAAGTTGTTGAAGATTAGAAATAGAATAATATGCAAGTAACAGTTTTAATGCCGATATACAATGCAGAGCGATTTCTGCATGAGTCAATTGCTTCACTTTTGGCTCAGACAAGCAATCAATGGAAATTGATTTGTATTGATGATGGATCTACGGATTCTTCAAAAGCTATTGTTGAGGAATATTGCAAGAAAGATTCTCGTATCAAATTATTCTGTCAGGAGAATGCAGGTCCAGCCGTGGCTCGTGCACGAGCTATTGAAATAGCAGATACGGAGTATGTGTCTATTCTTGATAGTGATGATGCGTATGCTCCAGATTATGTGGAGAAGATGCTGGCGAGAGCGGAAGAAACTAATGCTGATAGTATTGTACCTGATGTGGAGTTTGGATATGGCAACACCCAAAAGTTGCCCAATATGTTTGTACAGCATCATCTGTCTGCTGATTTGGTTATAAATGATAGCAAAAAAGCTTTTGCAATGACACTGCCATGGCAACTTCATGGATGGCAGATGATAAGAACTTCGTTGGCGAAGAAATACTATACAGTACAACAGGCATCATATAGCAAGTTTAATTCTGATGAGTATATTACACGCTTATTGTATTTAAAGAGCAACAAAGTGGCTTTATGTTCTGCTTGCTATCAATACCGTATTGATCCGAACTCTATCACGAGGAAACCGTCATTAAAAATGATGGATTATTTAGTGACCAATGAAAAGTTGCTTTGGCTTGCAGAATATGAGCATTTGGATAAAGAAGTTGTATTGAATATCTATAACGATTACTATGTAACTTGTCGGGATATGAAAAAGAATCGTATTCCACAATTAGACGAAAAGGATCAAGCTGTAGCATATAAACTATTGAACGAAAGTTTGCTTAAGTTTAAAAAGAATTTTAAATGGAGATATCTGAAAGGGGCATCGGTCAGAACAAAGATTAAGTTTAGACTATTTTTGATAAGTATCAGATGCTCTTTAGTTGATGAAGCAAGATATTCTTATTATGCAAGTAAAGAAATCCTGCGTCATCTGGCTATACGTAATAAGCAGGTTACAATTATAAGTAATAACTGTTGGGGAGGCTTTATGTATCAGTCTTGTAGGATAAAATATAATTCTCCTTTTATAGGTTTATATATGTATGCTCCAGAATATATAGCTTTACTCCGTAATTTGGAATATAATTTATCCCAACCTCTTAGATTTATCAAACATGAACAATCAAAATATAAGAATATAGTTCCAACTCAATATATTTTAGGAGTATTAGGAGATACAGGTATCGAAATTGTATTTATGCATTATCATTTGGAGGAGGAGGCGCTTGAAAAATGGAATCGCCGAATGAGACGTATAAATTGGAATAATATGATAGTTAAGTTCTCTGATACAGATTTCGGGTGCTCTGATAATTTGATAGAAGAATTTGATAAAATGCCATTTGAACATAAGGTATGTTTTACAGCTAAGAAACATCCGAAGTGTAATTCTGTAATATATATGCCAGAATTTAAGGATCAACCATTTGTTCTCTATGAGTGGGCATATAGTTATAAATATTACGATTTTGTGAAAGAGGCTAATAAAATAATTGCTGATTCTAAAAAAGAATACCTTACACTTTGTTAAGTAATTAATTACCTATTTGATATATGGTACAGACAAAAAAAAGAAATAGTTCGATAGAACTGCTAAGAATCATAGCAATGATAGATATTGTTATGTTCCATTATCTTTCCCGTAATTGCAACTTATATGCAGTAGAAAATTCTCGTATAGCGGAAGATGTTAATTTATGGAAAGAAATGATATTTCAATATATAGGATACCTTGGAGTCCCTTGTTTTATGTTTATATCTGGATATTATGGCATTAAGTTTAAATGGGGTAGATTTGGGGGAATTGTGGAGCAATGTTTCTTTTATGGTATTGTTTCTTTTATTGGGCTTTGGTTTATAAATGGAAATCGTCCACCATTTTATGAATTACTGGCTATCAACAATTATTGGTTTATGGTGGCCTATTTAATGGTCATGTTAATTTCTCCTGCATTAAACTCTATGATAGGAAGTTTAGATTCTAAACAACTTCTCCTTGTAATCTTAAGTCTCTATGCTGTAGATTTTGGAGGTGTTATTTCCAGTCATTCTGTTGGTGGAGGTTTTGCAACGCTCATGATGATTTACCTTGTTGCACGTTGGATGAGGTTATATTTACCAGAGCCGCTAAAGAAACATAGTGTCTGGTGTTTCTTGATTTTGCTTTTAATTCAGGTGAGTCTTGTTTCTGCCTGCTATCTTTTTCAACACATAGGAATCAAGGTTATAATAGGAAGTTATGATAATATAGTGAATATTCTCATTGTAGGATTTTTGGTCATTACTATTGAAAAATATCACTTTCATAATAAATACATCAATTATGTTGCATTAAGTACCCTTTCGGTTTATTTGCTTTCTGAAAGCGGTTGGGGTCAGATATTCTTTAATGATTTGTACATTGCGTGGGGGAATGAATTTCAAGTTCTTCCATACTTGTTATCAAGTGTAATTGTTTTTGCAGTTATTATAGTTATCGATAAAATACGTATTCTAATAAGAACCTCAATTCTTAAGGTCATTAATTTGATTAAAAAGTGAAGAAAGTTTCAATCGTTACACCTGTATATAAGGTGGAAAAATATATAGGAGACTGCATACAGTCTGTTATTAATCAAACTTATCCATCCATAGAACTTGTGATTGTTGATGACTGTGGCGGTGATAAGAGTGTGGATATTATAAATGATTTTATCTCAAGTACTCATAAGGACGGATTAGAAATCAAACTTATCCATCATGAGCATAATCAGGGGGTTGCTGCTGCTCGTAGTCATGCGATGCAAGCTGCGACAGGTGATTATATATTCTGTTTAGATAGTGATGATATGCTAAAACCTGAATGTATAGATCATCTGGTAAAGCGTATGGATGAAACTGATGCTGATTTTGTTGTCTGTGGACATTACTCTGACATGGAGAACTCGGCGTTAGGAGGGCATTTGTGTGCACCTGTTGCTCTTATCGAAAGGAATGAAGAGTGTATTCATGCTTTGGCAAAATGCTGGTTTAATGTTGCACCATGGTGCAAGTTGCTGAAACGCTCTTTTATAGAAAAGAATCATTTATATTTTCGTGATGGCATCATCAATGAGGATGTCCCTTGGGCATTTCAACTCTGTTTGAACGCAGACAGAATTGCTTTCTTGAACGAGGATTTGTATTATTATCGCTATAATGACATTTCCATTATGTCATCTTCTAAAAAAAATGCAATTTGTTCTTCTAGTAAGGTTATTTTGGACATATATTCTCAGGAGATTCAGAAACGTCCGTATTTATGGAACAATCGGGAGGTATATTTATTATGGATGCGGCAAGTCGTCTTGTATTTTACCATTGTTGCTAAATATTTTACTTTTCATATATATCTCCAAAAAATACGGATACTTCAATCATTGAAATATGATAGCATTTGGTTTAAAGCTCAAGATGTCCCGATAAGTTATAAAATGTGGAATATAGCTCAGAATATGCCAAGTTTGTTGGCTGGAATATTTACATTTTACTTAATAAAATTTCAAAATAAATAGAATGCCGTTTTTTAGTATAATCATGCCTGCCTACAATGCGGAAAAGTATTTGGATAAGGCTATAAAAAGTGTTTTGGATCAATCTTTTCGTGATTTTGAATTGATTGTAATTAATGATGGTTCGCATGACCGAACTGTTGATATTTGTCGTGCATACATAACTAAAGATGTATGCACGACAAATACC
>ERZ1034687.1601-NODE-1601-length-11421-cov-4.680802_pt1 | contig 11421 bp, 9 predicted proteins | sample MGYA00520704_ERZ1034687 | MGnify/ENA primary metagenome ERZ1034687 (study PRJEB33766, sample SAMN09781762) | gut metagenome | biome: gut microbiome | host: Homo sapiens | place: Madagascar | study: EMG produced TPA metagenomics assembly of the PRJNA485056 data...
TCATTATTTTTTTTCATTATTTTCTGAACTTTCGCATTTATGATATGGAAATTAACTCATGCAAGCGTCGCCGCGCTCGACTTTGTCGCTTGCCATCATTCTTTGAACCGCAGGCTTCGCTCTGATGGGGAGATACTCTATATGATGAAATTTATATAACAAAAAAAAGAAGCAAATGGACAATCCCGGCGACCTGCACTCTAAAGAGCCGACGTGTGAGATGCCTCTTATATTGCTTCTTTGTTGCAAAGATATCAACAATTTCCAAATAAAACAACAATTATGAAAGAAAATATCAACAAAAATCACCCCAAACCTACACCACCTATGGACACTATAACAACAAAAGTAGTACGCTTAAAGATAGCGAAAGGATGCCGCCACACATCAGCCATGGAAAAACTCTGGCGAGCATTTCGAGGAAAGGACTCCTTGAATACATTAGGACCTTCGGTAGCTCAACCAACGGTTATGGATATTCGCCGCCTTTGGTGACGCTTATCAGAGCTGATAATCGATTGAAAATGTGTTTGTTATTTTTATTCTTCGGTCGTAACCGCCGCAATATATCCTTCCTGATCGTAGCATCGGCGATGTTTGTGGAGCATGTCTATCAGTTGTTGCAGAGATGGAATAGTGGACGAGAGATTTCTGAATTTTTGATATTGGTCCTTGTATCTCTCAGTCGCCCCATGCATTATGCGCTGCTCTATGTCTTGTGGCACGAGGAAAGAGGAGCGTGTTCCGAGAAATTTGTGAAACTCGGTTAGGAAGATGTTGATGCCTGCAAGATCGAAATCGCCGAAATGAACATATTGGTTGGGAATGGTCTGTAGCCATATCCTTAGGTCTGACGATTGCGGATAGCGCGACACGAACAGCAAACGCTTTTCTGCCAATGTTGAAGCAAACAGAGCTTTCTGCTGGCGTATGAACCGAAAATTTTCCATGTTTTCGATGTTCACAATGGTCACATCTGTAGGGATGGTGAACGATTGCCAATCGGTTATAAAAAGAAATGTGCCTTCTTGCGGATTAATCACCAGTTGCTTGCCGTTAAGGCTGCATGTTATCGGTTCGTATGAGTTTACCGGAAAGCCAGGGCAGGAGCGTGATGTCACCAGTTTTGAGTTGCCTGTATCTGATGCCTGTTCTGACCTTGTGGCTTCCGCTTCCTGCATTTCTGTAATTTTCGTCTATACTCGAAAATCTTGTTAAAGTTGTCGATATGTTCGTCTATACTCGAAAAAATCGCTATCTTTGTGGAAAATTTCGAGTATGAACGAAAAGATCGAAACGGTTAAAAGATACAATCTTTGGTTTGGCAACACCATCGATTGCGGTTTCCCCCGTCCGCTTTACACCACAAGCATCGACCAGTATCTTGGCAGCAAGGTGGTGAAGGTGCTTACGGGGCAACGACGTGTGGGCAAAAGCTACATATTGCGCCAAACAGCCATGCATCTTATGCAACAGGGCGTTAGCGGCAACAATATCGTTTTCATAAACCGCGAACTGACGGCGTTCGATTTTATCGAGAATTATCAGGACCTTGACAGTTTCATACGTCTTTATCGTCAAGAGTTGAAACCCGAAGGCCGCATCTATATCTTTATCGATGAAGTGCAGGACATTGACGGTTGGGAGCGTGTGGTCAACTCGCTCTCTCAAGATTATACGGAAGATTATGAGGTGTTCATAACAGGCTCTAATTCGAAGATGTTCTCTGGCGAATTGTCCACCCTTCTGTCAGGCAGGTATGTAGAGTTTCGCATTTTTCCTTTGTCTTATGAAGAATACGCAAATGTTCATCAGCTGTCTGTCGGCAAGCAAAGCTACATGCAGTATATGGCTGATGGTGGCTATCCTGAGCTCGTCCATTTTTCCTCGTCAGATGTAAAGCGCAGCTATATCTCAGGACTGAAAGATACGGTTTTGCTGAAAGACATCATACGCCGTTACACCATTCGTGACGTTAGACTGCTCGAAGACCTGTTTGCCTATCTGGTTAACAATTCATCCAATCTGCTCTCCGTTGCCAACATCACCAATTTTATCAAGAGCAAAGGCCGTAAAACTTCTTACGACACGGTGTCGGCCTATTTGGGCTATATAGAAGAGGTGTATCTTGCCCATCGTGCCATGCGCTACAACATAAAGGGAAAGGAGACCCTTTCGGGCAGTTACAAATATTACATGAACGACCTTTCGTTCAAGAATTATCTTTATGCTGGCTTGGGCTATGGAACGGGTTACCTGTTGGAGAACCTCGTCTATCTGGAGCTCTTGCGTCATGGTTTCGATGTGTATGTGGGCAGTATAAGAGACAAAGAGGTCGATTTTGTGGCCGTCAAGAACGACCGCACCGTTTATGTGCAGGCCACTTATCTGCTTATAGACGAGCACACCATAGAGCGAGAGTATGCTCCGTTGGAGCTCATTGCCGACAACTATGAAAAAATAGTGGTCTCGCTTGATGACCTCCAGCTGCCGTCACGCAATGGCATAAAACACGTTAGGGCATGGGAGCTGTCGCAGATGTTATAGGGAGCGACCATGCACGTTGAGGTTTAACGAAAACTTTTTAATATATCTGAGTTAATGAAAATAAATGACAACCGTACGGTCTTGCCCCAAGGCACCACACTCCATGGCACATCTTGCAGCTACACTATCATCAAGATGTTGGGACAAGGCACATTTTGCATAACCTACCTCGCTTCCACATCTTATGGAGAGAGCGTGGCGGTGAAAGAATTTTTTATGCGCGAGATCAACGGACGCAATGGATCTTCTGTAACATCGGGCAACAAGAAAGGTATGGTCGACTATTATCGCAAGAAGTTTGTGCGCGAAGCTGGTAATCTGTCAAAACTTCATCATCCCAACATCATAAGTGTGCGAGAGGCCTGGGCAGAAAACGACACGGTCTATTACTCCATGGAATATCTTGACGGAGGAAGTCTTGATGACCTTATCTTGAGCGAAGGTGGCCTAACTGAAGCCGACGCGTTGCGTTACACGCGTGAGATGGCAACAGCCCTCATGTTCATGCATAACAACAAGATGTTGCATCTTGACCTCAAACCTTCCAATGTGATGCTCACCCATGGCCACGCCGTGCTCATCGACTTTGGTTATGCCAAGCAATATGCAGCCGATGGCCTTCCCGAATCGAGCGCAACGATAGGGAAAGGAACACTTGGCTATGCACCCATAGAGCAGAACAACCCCAACGAGTGGAAGGATTTTCCCGTAACCATGGACATCTATGCCCTTGGTGCCACCATGTTCAAGATGCTAACCGGCCATACGCCGCCTGAAGCGTCGGAGGTGCTCAATAACGGCTTTCCCTATGGAGAGATGCAGGCATGCGGTATAGACCCTGCCATAACAAAGGTCGTGAGTGCAGCCATGGCACCGCTTAAGAAAAACCGCATACACACGGTAGAAGCCTTTGTCGCAATGCTCAGCGGTTTAAAGGGGCGAAGCCGCAAGCCCACATCTAAGGTCTTTGCTGACGTTGACGAGGTTACAGTGGTTGAAGCCAGTCCAGCCCCGTCGGTTTCTGCAACTATTACTCCGTCTACGAAGCCACAAGAAAAGATGTCATCCGCTACTCACATTGTGGCAGGGCCAAAAGTGAAAAAGGTGGTGGTAAACTATCAGAGACATTCTTTAAAAAAGATTAAGGTGCAAGAAAGTTTTATCGTTACCTCCGAGAAGATGGTGCGTACGGAGAACGCTGATCCTCAACAACTGATAGCCGCGCCCATAACGCCAGCGGAGTTTGATGAGTTTAAAAGACGCCTCTCTGATATCGAGACTCAATACGAATATGAGTTTGACAGCTTCAGCTGCCTTGAGTATGACCAACTCTCCATTGCTTTGTTTAATGACAAAGGCAAACTGACGAAAAGCTATTCTGTAAAAACTGGCATTTCGACGCGTACAGGAAAGGTCGAATCTTTGGGACGAATCAAAGGAATTGCAAACAGCGTAAAAGCAAAGATTGAAGACATGTTGCCGCGCAGAGTAGAGGAGTTGACGGAGCGCTACGACTATTGGAAAAAACAGCAAGGCAAGGCTGCGGCTATGGCGAACGAGGTAGGCGATGGCAAAAAGCGTGTTGGAGCAACTGCATACAAGAGCCATACGCCTACAGTTAAAAAAGCCGATGACAAGAAAGATTTGTTTCTGACAAGAGCCATAACGTTTTGCGCTACGGGCACCACCATAGCCACATTCCTATTGGAACACGTCTACTGCTCGCCATGTATGTATGACGAAACATTCTTCAGCGTTGTGGGCAATGGCATCGGTAGAGGTATAGGCAAAGCCTACATGGCATTGGCGTTGTTTGTTGTTGCTGTGTCGTTGGCGGTAGGAGCCATTGCAGCAGCAAGAAACGTGCGCCGGTTGTTCTGGCTCACGGTTGGCAGCATGCTGTGTCTCGGTGCTGCGTCGCTGGAGTGTGAGCTGTACGTCGGTGCAAAATTCGAAAACATGTTGTGGATTCTGTTTGCCCTTGTCACGCTGTTTTTTGCATGGATGATGAAGGGTGCTGATTCCGATAAGTGGTTTGGTTGACTTTTCTCTTCTTGATGTCTGTGTCTTTTAAAACCTTTTCAACCATTTTCTTACAGGCTCATCATAACATTTGAGACAAAGCCACGCGAGGCAGATGCTGGCTCCCATCACGGCAAGAGCCAAGGGCCATGTTTCGGCAAACGTGTAAGTTTGGGTCTTGATGAGGTAACGGTAAAACGCATACATCAAGGGATAATGAACAACATAAAGCGGGAACGAGATGTCGCCCAGAAAACGGCAGATGCGTGCCGACATGCTGTCGGTGGTTGTGCCCGACGCTGCCATCCATACAATGGCAGGGAAGATTAGCAAGATGCAAACGGCCTCGAAAACGCCGTTCATACATAACGCGTAGCCACCGCTAACGCTTAACGCAGAACCACCGTTCACGCTTAACGCAGAACCTTCATTAAGACATGAAGCGGAGATGTCGTTAATGTAGGGCACATGAAAAAGCGCAACCAGGACGAGGGCACAAATCCAAAACGCGCCACGCACGCTTTTCATAGGTTTGAAGACGCGCGACATCAGCATGCCCACGGTAAAGGGGCATAACATGCGCAAGGTTCCTCCCAACACGTTAGTTGTGTCTATGGTCCAACCCACACCGATAGAGCCATAACCCGACTGGTTGGTCACGGCAAACCATGTCAGGCCACAGGCCAACAGGGCTGTGAGCCACGCCAAGGCGCGGGTTGGCAGACGGCGAAGGAAGAAGGCGTAAAGGATGTTGCCGACATACTCGAAGAAGAGCGACCATGAGGGGCCGTTGAGCGGAAACATCTCGCCATTGCCGCGCACCTCACGCCCAGTTCCGGGCAACGCGGGAAGCATCAGGCAGGAGCAGATGAAGGCGATGAAGGTGAGCAGACAGGTAGAACGGGTGCCGTCCCATCGTTCCATGTCTGACAAGAAAACGAACGACACCAAGCCTATAAAAGCGCCCATCACCACCATGGGGTGTAGGCGAATGAGCCTGCGCTTGAAGAACCCTTTCATGGTGAGCGATTTGCCCCAACGGTCGTCATAAGCGTAACCTATGACGAAGCCTGAGAGAATGAAGAAGAAATCGACGGCAAGATATCCATGATTTACAAACTCGATAATGGGCTTGTTGCCTGCAAACTGGTATCCTTCAAACACATGATACCACACCACGAGCAGAGCAGCCACGCCGCGTAGGGCATCGAGAAGAGCATAATGGGGTTTTGAGTCGGAGAATGTCATGTTGTTTTTATTCGTTCTTAGTTACTTTTAACCCCGCACGGTAAACAACCGTAAAGCCTGTCGCAACGGGTCTGTTTTTTTTTTATCGTTACAAAATTATATATTTTCTCTATATCCCCAAATGTTTTTGGGGAAAAAGCAGTCAAATCTCCAAATATTTTTTCGGTGAAAAGCCGCAAACCCCAAAAATGCTTGGTTGCCAGACAGGCTGAAGTTTGGTTGCCGGACAGGCTGAATGAGGGGGCATGGCAGGCTGAAACAGATGGTTGTGGTTAAAAAACGGCAATTTGTTTTTGTGTTTTCCGCGGTTTGAGCTACCTTTGTAGAATGTGACAACCAGGTGCTGTTTTCTCGGAAACAAGAAGACTATGGCCCGATGCTATGTTAAACCCGCCAGAGAGGCACAGCAAAGACAACCAATCTCGCATCTTTAACAACCGATCTTGCATCTTTAACAACCAATCTTGCAGCAAAAACAACCGATATGATAACCCGATGCTATCTTGAGATAACCAATGTGTGCAACCTCAACTGTGTGTTTTGCCCAAAGACCATGCGGCCCAAGCACACGATGACCATGGAACAGTTTGACACCCTGACCACCCGTCTTATGGGCAAGGTGAAGTTTCTTTATTTTCATCTCATGGGCGAACCGTTCCTTCATCCGTTGCTGCCACAGTTTGTGCTGATGGCGCGTGAGAAAGGCTTCGTGCCTGTAATCACGACCAATGGCACGCTGATGACGCAACGTGCTGACATGCTCGAAGCGTTGCCTCACAAGTTGCAGATCTCGCTCCACTCGCACGAGGGCAACGGCAAAGCCAATCTCGGGCAATATATAGACGAGGTGATGGCCTTTGCCAAGGAGGCTGCCCGCCGTGGCTGCGTTGTGGTGTTGCGCCTCTGGAACGAGGGCGGCCACAACCTTATGAACGAGACCATCTTGAGGCTTATGGCTGAGCATCAGCCGCGTCCGTGGGTGGAGCGCCATGACGGCTGGAAGCTTACGGACAACCTGTTTCTTGAGAACGACAACATGTTCGAGTGGCCCGACCTTCAGCATAACCCCCATGCCGTGGAGGAGGTGTTCTGTTATGCTCTGCGCAACCAGATAGGCGTGCTTGTCGACGGCACCGTTGTGCCTTGCTGTCTTGACCACGACGGCGACATGGGCTTAGGTAACCTCTACGAGCAGAGCCTTGACCGCATCATGGCTTCGCCGCGTGCCCAGGCCCTCTACCATGGCTTCACCCACCACACAGCTGTGGAGCCGTTGTGTCGGCGTTGTGGCTATTCGGCCGTGTCGAAGCAGTTTAGAAAACAATAACCCAAACAAAATCCATTCTTCTAAAAATCCAAAATCCAAGCAAGCCCTAACGACCGATTTGGGATAAAAACCAAGAAGGGCTGTGCTCAGCTTCGCCGTTTGTTTGCGTAAGCTGAGCACAGCCCATGTCTTTATTCTCTTTTTGTTCTTGTTCTTTATTTCGCCATCTCCAGCTCCACCACCTTGTCCACGTCTGTGGGCGCCTGGTCAAGCGATAGGATAACGCCGCCGTCACATTTCTGCATGCGCACGGGCTTGCGCGACACATAGTCGACGGCTTTCTTTATGCGCACGTTGCCTGTGGGCAGATAGAGCGCCTTGTCCTTAAGGTCGAGGATGTGTACAAACAGGCGGTTCTGCTTCTGGGTGGTCACGCCCCATGGATGAGGAGCCACGATGCCGCCGCGTGTGCCGTAGATGGTCTCGCCGTAGATGTTCATCCACTCGCCAACCTTCTTCAGACGCTCCACAGCCACCTCTGGCAAGCAGCCGTCGGGTTGCGGGCCGATGTTCATGAGCAGGTTGGCGTTGCGTCCGGCTGCCTTTACAAGATAGTGGATAAGGGTTTCGGGCGACTTGTAGTTTTGGTCCGTGATCTTGTATCCCCACATGCCGTTCATGGTCTCGCAGGTCTCAAGCGGCAGGGGCGAAATTTGCTGTCCCGACAACCCTGCCGAGTTTTCGCCTGGCAGGTCGCGCTCAAACATCTGGAAATCTTCGCCCTCAAACGGGGCGCTGTGGTGGTTGTTGCCAATGAGACATGCCGGCTGCAGACGGTGGATGAGCGCATACTGCTCAGGCAAACGCCAGTCGAACGACGGGTTGATGTCCTGATCCCACAAACCGTCAAACCAGATGGCACCCACACGGCCATAGTTGGTGAGCAGCTCTGTGAGCTGGTTGTTCATGAAAGCATAATAAGAGTCCCAGTTTTGCGCCTCCTTCGGACGTCCTGTGCCCAAGCCTGTGCGGCCTAGGGGTGCATCCTCGCGCTGCCAGTCGATGTGCGAGTAATAGAAATGAATGTCTATGCCCTGTTTGTGACACTCGTCAGCCAGCTCTTTCACGATGTCGCGTTTGAAGGGTGTGGCGTCAACGATGTTATAGTTGGACCACTTTGAGTGGAACATCGAGAAGCCCTCGTGGTGGCGTGTGGTGAAGCAGATATATTTTGCTCCCGATGCCTTTATTGCCGACACCCATTCATGGGCGTTGAAGCGTGAAGGGTAGAATCCGCCAGCGAGCTTGGCATACTCTTTATAGTTGAGGTCTTTGTTGGTCATGGTCCACTCGCCTGTCGCGAGCATGGAGTAGAGACCCCAATGGAGGAAGATGCCGAACTTGGAGTCTTGGAAATGGCTACGCGCCTCAAGGTTCTCCTTTGTGGGCTGATAGTGTTGTGCCGGTTGCGCCGTGGCTCCCGACAGCGTAAGTGCGAAAAGCACAGATGTCAAAAGTTTTCTCATATATTTTTTTAGTTGTTTTGGTTTTAACACACAAAAAATTTGGTTTCTATGCAAAAGTAAGCATAAAACGGCTAAAAACCTACGGTTCTTCTATAAAAAACTTTTTACATAATTGTTGCGCCTTGTTTTTATGAGCCTTTGCTTTTTATGGACGTTTGCCCTGTCCCCTAAAAAACTGTTTTTAGAAGCTCAAGCACAGCCGGGCGCTGAGCACGGTAAACTGTCCGTTCGCGTTGTTGACATATTGAAACGAAGGCTGCACGGCAACGGTCTCGCTCAGTTGTCGGCGCCATGTCAGCTCCACAGACCACTCGTTGCCTTCCTGAAAACGTGCATATTGTCCGGACAGTCCACACTCGTTGAGACTGTCTCTATAGGCGCATCCCATCTCCGCATAACGGTAACACTCGTTCTTGCGCGATGTGTTCTCCGAATATTGTGCCATGCAGACTACGCTTCTGTCGCCTGCTGTCCAGACGGGTTGCTCACCATAAAGCCACCAGGCAAAGGTCGTTTTGTCTGTCGTTTTGTCTGTCGAAACCACCTCTTCACCGTCGTCTTCTGAAGCAGAAGAGCCTTTTTCTGCATCTGAAGACCTGTTAACTGTTCCTGAAAATCTCTTATCTTCTCTTGAAAGTTCATTGACAGCCCCGTCTTTTGCCCCAGAAGGCTCCTGCTCGCACGTCAGATGTTGGCGTGTGTGCACGGTAAGTCCTGCAAAATAGCGGGCATCATGAGCCGAATATTCCAGTTGTGAGATGTTGAACACGCCATCTCTCTTTGGGCGCACAAGAAACGGGTTGTCGTTGCCCTTCCATCCGTTATAGCCCGTGCCGTTGTAAAGACTGTTTTTGAAGGTCCAAGGGCCTCGTGTCACGTCAAAATAGAGGGTCAGGCCCGAGAACGGATAGTTGGCTATGGGGTAGCTGGCGGCAATGGTGGGGAATATGCCGCAGGAGCTGTTGGTGAAGAGCAATGTCTCGTTGGATGTGAAGAAGTCTTCGTTCACGTTTCTCACGCCCACAAACAGGTGTGCGTTCTGCCATGTGTGCATGTAGCCGAGCACGGCAATGGCAGCAAACATGTTGTCGGTCTCGATGTTTGAGAAGCCTTGCCAGTCGGCAAGAATAGTCTCTTCTTTTGTCTTTGCCACATGTAGCGTGGCAGCCTCAAACGCTCCCTTGCCGTTTGCCAGCGGCAACCTCATGTTGAGTCTTAAGAGGTTGACCCAGTTGGTGCGTTTGTTCATGTCCCATTGCCACTCAGAGGTCAGCTCTCCACTAAACTCCTGAGCAAAGGAAAGGCATGGAGCGATGCTGAAAATGATGAGCAATATTTTTCTTTTCATAATGTTATTCTGCGCTTTTCCCAATTGTCGTTTTTGCGCTTTTCTTATTGTTATCTAAAACTTGTCTTCTCTTTTTCGCGGTGCAAAGTTACACAAAATATCGCGAAAACATCATTAAATAACCGTTAGAACGTTATTGGAAAACTGTTGGAACGTAAAGGGTAGGGAAGAGTAAAAGGCCAAACAAAGCTGTTTTAAACTTAAAAAATGTTTGCAGGTTTTGAGGAAAGAACAAAATTTATTATTTTTGTATCGGTTTTTAACGGCTTCGGAGTTTTTTTTCTTCGAAGAGGTAAACCTGTAGAGGTTGTTTAAAGGATAACGCGTAATTTCTATAATTTTGGTATCGGTTTAGACATAAGCACCACAGCATACAGGCGTGTGATGAGGGACGATGTTGTCACTCATCAGAAATTGTAAAAAAAAGAAATAAACCCTTTTTTAAAACAAAATGAAATCAAAGATTTTTCAGTTGATGCTCCTTTCGGGCGCATTGACAGTCTCATTTGCGGCCCATGCGGCCGATGCTAACAATAAAAATAATGTAAAGGACGACAACGGGTGTGTTGCTTCTTCTGTGAACAATAATGCGGAGGAAACCAAGAACACAGACGCCAACGTTTATGGCCATGTGAAAGATGCCAAGACGGGCGAGCATCTTCCTTACGTCCTTGTGCAACTGAAAGGAACAACCATAGCCACAACAACCGACAAGACAGGCCACTATTTTCTGAAAAACCTGCCTGAAGGAACGTTCGTCGTTGAGGCAAAATATCTGGGCTATGCCACACAAAGCAAGACCATAAACGTTAAGCATGACACAAGCAAGGAGCTCAACTTCAGTCTCTCGCCAAGCGACATGAACCTCGACGAGGTGGTTGTTTCTGCCAACAGAAACGAGACGAAACGCCGGTTGGCGCCAAACCTGGTGAACGTGATCGGCGGAAAGCTGTTTGACATCACACAGAGCACATGTCTGGCGCAGGGGCTCAACTTCCAGCCTGGCGTGCGCACGGAGGACGACTGCCAAAACTGTGGCTTCACGCAGGTGCGCATAAACGGTCTCGATGGCCACTACTCTCAAATATTGGTCGATTCGCGCCCTGTGTTTTCTTCCTTGAACGGCGTTTATGGCCTGGAGCAGATTCCGGCCAACATGGTAGACCGCGTGGAGGTGGTGCGTGGTGGAGGCTCGGCCCTCTTCGGAGCATCTGCCATCGGCGGAACCATCAACATCATAACCAAGGAGCCTATCCGCAATTCGGCTTCCTTCGGCCACACCTTCATGTCGCAGGGCGGGGCCAACTCTTTCGACAACGTGACGACGGGCAATGTGTCTCTGGTAACTGATGACAACAAGGCTGGCGTCTATGCCTATGGGCAGACACGCACCCGCCAAGGCTATGACCATGACGGCGACGGCTACACTGAGCTGCCGGAGCTGAAAAGCCAGACGTTCGGTC
>ERZ1034687.1606-NODE-1606-length-11389-cov-8.585142_pt1 | contig 11389 bp, 10 predicted proteins | sample MGYA00520704_ERZ1034687 | MGnify/ENA primary metagenome ERZ1034687 (study PRJEB33766, sample SAMN09781762) | gut metagenome | biome: gut microbiome | host: Homo sapiens | place: Madagascar | study: EMG produced TPA metagenomics assembly of the PRJNA485056 data...
CAATTAATTATTATGTTTTTTTATCTGATAGAGATTGTAATATACCTGTTATTTGGTGGTTACATGATTCTCTATTTTTTTATGATGGAGTTGATAAAGAATTATTAAAAAATATAGATAGAACGAATCTGACTGTTACTTCTGTGGGACCTGTTCCTAAACAGGCAATATGTTCATATGTTAAGAATCTTCCAGTGTTACAGCTAATATACGGTGTGGATGATATGACAAATTTACAAGCCAGACAATATAATTCGAATAAAGTTCAAGAAGAAAGAGTTTGCTTTGTTACGATTGGATATATAGAATCTAGAAAAGGGCAGGATATATTAATTAAGGCAATAAAGCAATTGCCCGAAGATATAATGCCTAAAGCTGTTTTTTATATTGTGGGGCAGGATTCGTCAGCTATGGCATTGCAGATAAAACAAGAGATTAGTTGTATGCCGCGGGTTATTGTGACAGGAACAATGAATAGGAATCAAATAAATGAGATATTAAACAAAGCTGATGTGTTAGTATGTCCATCGAGAGAAGATCCAATGCCGACAGTTGCAGCAGAGGCAATGATGCATTCGGTTCCATGTTTAGTATCATCAGCTACAGGTACGGCCTCTTATTTATCCAATGAAGAAAATGGTTTTATATTTAAAAGTGAAAATGTGCAGGATTTGGCAGATAAACTCCGATTGTGTATAGAAAAGAGAGAAGAGTTACATAGTATCGGTGTAAAAGCACGAATGGTATATGAAAAGCATTTTTCAATACCAGTGTTTAAGCAGTCAGTTATTGAAATGGTAAAGGAAATATTGAATTAGGTGGTAATATGTCACATTTGAATCCAATTTTACAAAAGTATAAGAATGATAATATTGCTTTATATGGTTTAAGCAACGAAACAGAAAGAGTTATAGCTGAATTAAATAATCAATATAATATAGTTGGTTTGTTGGATAGTTTCTGCAATGATGGTGAACTCTATGGAAAAACAATTATATCTATGGATGAAGCTGTTAAAAGAAAAGTAAAACTCATAGTAGTAGTTGCACGCCCAGGTTCATGTAAGGCAATTGCAAGAAAAATAGAGGGCTTTTGTAAAGACAATAATATAGCATTATATGATGTCAGAGGTACGGATTTAACAGTAAGAAGCGAAATACGATATCGCTTTAATAATGTTGACGGAATAACTAAAGCAGAATTATGTCGTTCATTTGATGATAGTGAGATTATTAGTGTTGACTTATTTGATACTTTAATTATGAGAAAAACACTGTTTTCAGCAGATGTTATTGATATTGCTTATACTAGATTGAGAGAAAAGGGGATATATATTGAAGATTTTGCAGATAGAAGACTTGAGAGCGAAAAATATCTGTCTAAGAAATCGGCCGCTACTCTTATAGAAATATATTCATATATGCTTAAAAAGTATTCTATAAATGGAATAACAGCTCAGGTATTAGCAGAAAACGAGTGGCAGGTTGATTATGAACTGGTGATTCCACGAAAAGAATTGTGTGATATTGTTTCAGATTATTTTGGCAAAGGGAAAAAGATATACATCGTATCTGATACTTATTATAGTAGAACACAATTAGAGAAAATGTTGGGAAAATGCAATATACATTTTTATTCTGACATATTGGCTTCATGTGAATACAAAACAGGAAAAACACAATCATTATTTGATGTGCTACAAGATAAAATAAATGGGGAAAATTGTGTTCATATTGGAGATGATGAGACTGCAGATGTTCAATCGGCTGATAAAGCGGGAATAAAAAGTTGTAGAATTTATAGCGGATTGGATTTGTTTGAAAAGGTTGGATATCTTGGCTTAGGGGATTATGTAAAAACGCTTTCTGACAGGGTAAAATTAGGAATGTTTGTGTCATGCCTTTTTAATTCACCATTTCAATTTGAATCTGAAGAAATGAATATAACGGTTAATGATTCATATGAAATAGGATATGTTTTTTTGGCACCTGTTATATGTGATTTTGTGGTTTGGTTAAGAAATCAACTTAGCATAAATAATATGCGCAATATATGGTTTTGTGCAAGAGATGGATATCTTATAAAGAAAATGTATGATGAATTTTCTACGAATCAGAATACATTGTATTTTCTGACCTCAAGAACGGCTGCAATTCGTGCTGGACTACAAGATATACATGATATTGAATATGTTGAGAAGATGCATTTTAGCGGTTCATTAAAAGAACAATTAAAGAACAGACTGGGAATCGAAACAGTTATTGAAAAGGAAAAACTTACAGATTTTTCAGAGAAAATATTGGAACATGCTAGGGAATGCAGGAATAATTATAATAAGTATATAGATAATTTAAATATGAATGGTGATGATATTGCTTTTTTTGATTTTGTTGCCAAAGGAACATGCCAGATGTTTATAAGCAATATTGTTAATGAACATCTAAAAGGTTTTTATTTTCTTAGGTTAGATGAAGAAGAGATGAAGGATAAGAATCTTGATATAATAACATTTTATGATAAGAATAATAAGAACGATAGTGTAATATTTAATGACTATTATATACTTGAAACTATTCTAACATCTCCTATGCCATCAGTTACAGAATTTGATTCATCTGGTTATCCGTTATATGCTGAAGAAACCAGAACTGATAGTGCAATCTGCTGTTTTGAAAAAGCACAGAAAGGAGTATTTGATTATTTTAAATCTTATATCAGCATATGCCCAGAGACAGAATGGGTAGAGAATAAGAAGCTTGATGAAGAGATTCTATCGTTAATACATAAGATAAAGATTAAAGATGAGGAGTTTTTGAAATTCAAAGTGGAAGATGCTTTTTTTAATAGAATGACAGATATGTCGGGGTTAGTATAATATTAATTATACAATAAGTTGAGTAAGTAAAGCCTTTAGGGTATAATAACCCTAAAGGCTTTGTTAATATAGAAAATGATAATGAAATTGTTTTATTGTAATGAAAAGAGGTAAGTATGCACATAAATAGACTGGAATTTACAGATTTTAAGGCAATTCAATCAGTAGATATTAATTTTTATGGGAAAAGCTCCATTATATTTGGAATTAATGGTACGGGTAAATCTACAATACTGAGGTCTGTTAATTTATTGTATGCTAATATCATTAATCAGATCGTTAATAGAAAAGAATTAAAACAGTACTATGCTATTCAGCTAGAAGATATCAGGTATAGAGCGAAGGAAACACAGATAAGAGCGGAGTTTGATATTAATGGCGAGAATATTGAGTATGGCAGAAGAATGGTAAGAAGCACAGGGAAAAAGTATGAAAATAAGGATGGAATAAAAAAATATGTGATATCTTTCATGATGAGTATGTTTCAGATGAAATACAGGGAGATATACCTATATTTGCTAATTATGGTACTAACAGACTTGTATTGGATATTCCTTTAAGAATAAGAACTCATCATACATTTGATATATATTCTTCTTTAGAGAAGGCAATTGAGAATAAGATTGATTTTCGAACTTTCTTTGAGTGGTACAGAAATCAGGAAGATTATGAGAATGAGAAGAAGATTGAATTGGAAAATCTTAATTATAAGGATAAATCATTGGAAGCTGTTAGAGTTGCTATAGCCTCTATGCTGGATGAATGTACTAATCTCAGAGTTGTAAGGAAACCAAGATTAGAGATGAAGATTGATAAGGGAGATATAAGCGTAAATGTTTCTCAGATGTCAGATGGGGAGAAGTGTACTATGGCATTATTTGGCGATCTTGCAAGAAGACTCACATTAGCTAATCCTAATAAAGCTAATCCACTGATGGGAAATGGTGTTGTTTTAATCGATGAGATTGAACTTCATATGCACTCGTCATGGCAGAGAAAAGTATTGAAAAAATTAAAGGATACATTTCCTAATATTCAATTTATAATTACGACCCATTCTCCAATAGTGTTGAGTGAAGCCGATGATGATTATAAACTATTTTATACTCATATGACCGATAACGGTGTAGATGTTGAGCTGGTAGGGAGAATGGATGGATATGATACAAGTGCTGTTTTGGAGCAATTTATGGGAACTAAATCTATAAATGAGAAAGCGGAAAATTAATTTTATTTAAATAAAGAGGTACACATGATTTCAATAAAACCCTTAGATTCACCAATTAACCAGCAGCAATATGGTGATATGACTTATAGACAGTATGCTGATGCATATAATATAGATGACAGAAAAGTTCCATATGGACCGGATATGTTCTATTTGTCTGTTAATACAATTGCAGATAAGAATTTTACATTTGCAGTAGAGGAAGATGGAAATTTAGTTGCAGCATTGGCTTATGAGAGCGGAACATATGCACATAGATATACATATTCAGGTGGAGTTGATACATCTTTTATTGATAATTATGATTGTATATTCTTATATGACTGCAATGAGTTTTCTGTTGAACTATGCAGGACAGCACTTAGGTTTTGGAAAGGAAAAAGACTGGTTCTTGTAGGAATTAACTGTGAGAAGATGATAGAGTATCTTGATGATATACCGGGTGTTGAGTGCTTTTATGAGATTGAACCTGAACGGGGGATTATTCTTTAGAGGATGTAATGCATAGTAAACATGTATTTTTCTCACCAGGGTTTTATAATGGAAGTGTTCAGAGCAATATAATGAGCCAGATGAGTAGGGAAATTAAGTTAGAATGGAAACATGGCGTATTTAACAATGCTTTGATTGAATATATTGCAGAGAGAAAGAATAAATACCTTCCATATCCACAACGGACATTGGGAGTGTTAGCCAGGGGAACAGATTTTGTTAATACACATCTGCATAATCATCCAATTCACGCATCTAAGGAGATGATTGCAGACAGGATAGATGAAGCTTTGCGTGAGTGGAATCTTGATTATGTGTATATAGCCACAGAAGATGTCTTTTATTGTGAATTCTTTAAGGAACGATATGGGGAAAAGGTGTTTTTTACTGACCAGCAGAGATATGTAACGAAGCAGAATGAATTATTAAGTGAATTTCACAGAAGTGAAGAAGTCAAAAGAGCAGGATTTGAACTTGGGGCTGAATATGCTGCTTCAATTATTCTTTTATTACAGTGTAACTCTTAGATTGCATCTGGCGGATGTGGAGGAGTTTATGAGGCATTGAGGGAAAATACAGGTGGATATGAGCATGTGTATGTGTTTGATTTGGGAATGAATAGCTAGAAACTTATAAAAACCAGTAAAAAGTAGAAAAATACAATGAGTCGGAAGCAGAAGATTACTTTTATGATATTCATGATGTTAAACAAGATGAGATAATTGATATTTTGGAGTTGATGATAAAATGAAGAAAAAGAATCATGGAAATAAACAGAAGAATAAACATGAGATGGAGAACAATTCCAGTCAGATGAAAGCAGATGCGATTGAAGTGATATGTCAGGCTTTGAGTGTAAAACAAGAGAAAATTACAGATATTGTTGTCCTAAAAAAAGGAATGACTAACCGCTCGTTTTCCTTTGTATGTAATGACAAGAAATATATCATGCGCATACCTGGCGAGGGGACGGATAAACTCATCAACCGTCAGCACGAAGCAGAAGTGTATAATATAATTAAAGAAAAAAAGATTTGTGATGATATTGTATATATTAATCCTGAAAATGGATATAAAATAACCGAGTTTATAGAAGAAGTCAGAGTATGTAATCCATTCAATTATACAGATGTCGAGAAATGTATGAAGGCACTGAGGAATTTTCATGAATTGAAATTAAAGGTGCAGCACGAATTTGATATTTTTGAACAGATAGAATTTTATGAATCATTGTGGGATGGAACACCATCTGTATACAAGGATTATGAAAAGACCAAGGCAGATATATTTTCGTTAAAGACATATATAGATGCACAAAAATCGGAAAAAGTACTGACACATATAGACGCTGTACCAGATAATTTTCTTTTCATTGAAAAAGATGGGAAACAAGATATTCGGCTGATTGACTGGGAATATGCAGGAATGCAGGATCCTTATGTGGATGTAGCAATGTTCTGTATTTATTCACTGTATAACAAACGCCAGGCAGATAGTCTGATAACAGCATATTTTACAGAAGGCTGTAATGATAAAACAAGGATTAAGATTTATTGCTATATAGCAGCATGTGGATTGTTATGGAGTAACTGGTGTGAGTATAAAAGAAAGCTTGGAGTAGAATTGGGCGAATATGCTTTATATCAGTATCATTATGCTAAGGAATATTACAGAATAGTTCAGAATGAGCTGAAAAAGAGGAAATGAGTAAATGCACAGAGTGGAAAGAGCAATTATTATGGCTGCTGGCTTGGGAAACCGTATGCATCCAGTTACATTGTCGACCCCCAAACCCTTAGTGAATGTAAATGGTGTCAGGATGATTGATACTGTAATTGAGGGGCTTCATAAAAATGGGATTGTTGAAATATATGTTGTGGTTGGATATTTAAAGGATAAATTCGGGGAACTGGAGAAACAATATAATGGAGTTAAACTGATTGAAAATCCATATTATAATACTTGTAATAATATTTCTTCATTGTATGTTGCTAGAGAGCATATTGATAATGTCATTATACTGGATGGCGATCAGATTATTTATAATGAGAATGTTTTGTCACCAGTGTTTGAATATTCAGGTTATAATAGTGTATGGACTGACACAGAAACAACGGAATGGATTCAAACAGTTGAGGAAGGATTTGTTACATCTTGCAGCCGTACTGGTGGTAAAAATGGATGGCAGCTGTATGGTATTTCCAGATGGACAACACAAGATGGTAAGAAATTAAAACATTTTCTTGAGGTAGAGTTTGAGGAGAAGAAGAATCGACAGATATATTGGGACGATATTGCGTTATTTTGTTATCCACAAGAATTTAAACTTGGAATTTACCCAATGAAAGCGGATGATATTGTGGAAATTGACAGTTTAACTGAATTGATTTCTTTAGATGAAAAATATGAAAAATATGCAGAAGGAGAAAATTAAATTGAATATAAAAAAAGAGCATGGGAAAATAGACTGGCTGATAACACTTGTACCACTGACGGTTATAACAGCACTATGCGTTCTTTTTTTTATTTTCCCAGAACGGTCAAATAATGTATTGGGGCAGATTAGATTATTCTTTGGTGATACATTGGGCATATATTACCTTATGATTGGATTAGGCATATTTATTCTGTCGTTATATATAGCAGGTTCTAAATATGGAAATATTGTACTTGGGGAGCCTGATGAAAAACCTAAGTATTCATTTTTTACATGGGGCTCAATGATGTTTACATGTGGATTGGCAGCAGATATTTTATTCTATTCATTTTCTGAATGGGTGTTATATGCAGTTGATCCACACATTCAAGAGATGGGAGGCATTCAGGAATGGGCTGGAGTATATCCATTGTTTCATTGGAGTTTTATACCATGGGGATTTTATCTTGTCCTGGCAGTTGCATTTGGCTTTATGATTCATGTAAGAAAAAGAAAGCATCAAAGGTATTCAGAAGCCTGCCGCCCTGTTTTGGGAAAACATGTAGATGGCTGGGTTGGACGGATTATTGATCTTTTAGCTGTGTTTGCACTTCTTGCAGGAACGGCAACTACATTTAGTATTGCAACACCGCTGATGGCTGCAATTATTGGAGAGTTGTTTCAAGTTACAGTCAGTCGTATGGCTATTAATATTATAATTCTAGTGATTACATGCGTAATTTATACATATTCTTTGCTTCATGGGTTTAAGGGAATTAGTAAATTGGCAAGGTTATGTATATGTATGTTTTTTGGGTTGATAGTTTTTGTTCTTTTATTTAGTGGAGAAACACAATACATTGTTGAAACTGGATTTGCATCATTAGGAACAATGGTTCAGAATTTTATTTCTTTAGCAACATTTACTGATCCACTTCGCACAACGTCTTTCCCACAGAATTGGACGATTTATTATTGGTCTTATTGGATGGTATGGTGTGTGGCTGTTCCTTTCTTTATTGGGAATATATCACGTGGCAGAACGGTACGTCAGATAATTGTTGGTGGGTATATGTTTGGCGTTGGTTCAACGCTTATGAGTTTTATTGTATTTGGAAATTATTCTATGGGATTGCAGATGACAGGCAAAGCTGATTTTATTGGTAAGTATATGGCAGATGGCGACCTTTATGGAATGATTGTAGGCATCATAAAAACACTGCCATGTGCACCAGTTATTATGATAGTTGTCCTGTTGACTATGACAGCTTTTTATGCAACATCGTTTGATTCAATTGCATTGACAGCATCATGTTATTGTTATCATGAATTACAAGATGGAAAACAGCCAGATAAAAGAGTTCAGTTTATGTGGTGTATTCTGTTGATTTTGCTTCCGATAGCACTGTTGTTTTCAGAGAGTTCCATGAATTGTCTTCAGTCGGTAAGCATTGTAGCTGCATTTCCGATAGGTATTGTTATAATAATAATTATGGTTAGTTTTATGAAAGATTGTAATAATTATGTATCGTTTGACAAAACCAGTAAAAAGAAGTAAAAAAGAATCATTATAGATATGATACATGCTGATTTTATATGAATTGGAGTTACAGGAAGGAATACATATGTACACTGAATTTACAGCATCTATGATGTGTGCCAATTTTGGCAATTTAGAGAAAGAAGTTAAAGAACTTGAAGCGGCAGGGATTGATTCATTCCATATTGATATTATGGATGGTCGTTATGTCCCGAATTTTGCAATGTCACTTAATGATATGCGGTATATACGTTCTGCAACGGATAAGCCACTGGATGTTCATCTTATGATTGAACACCCTAATACGCATATTAACTTATTTCTTAATTCATTAAGAAAAGGCGATACTGTATATATTCATCCTGAAGCGGAATATCACCCTTCGACTACTTTGCAGAAGATAATTGATGCCGGACTTATTCCTGGGATTGCTATTAATCCTGGCACAAGTATAGAGACTGTCATGGAGATGCTTCAGATAGTTGATAAGGTACTGGTTATGTCGGTTAATCCCGGAAATGCTGGTCAGATGTATCTTCCTTATGTTGGTAGGAAGATAGAAAGACTTCTTAAGATTCGTGAAGAAATGCATTTTGAAGTGTATTGGGATGGTGCATGTGGTGCAGACAAGATATCAACATTTGCACCTATGGGAGTAAAAGGGTTCGTGCTTGGAACGACATTGCTTTTTGGTAAGAATAAATCTTATGCCGACATTTTAAAGGAAATCAGAAAGCTGTAGGAGATGGGAGCTATGAACATAGCATTAGTACTTGCTGGTGGAACCGGCACAAGGCTTGGAATGGACATTCCTAAGCAGTATATTAAAATTAATGGCAGGATGATAGTTGATTATTGTCTTGAAACATTGGAACATTCACTTGAGATAGATGCTGTGTGGATAGTTGCAGATAAAATGTGGCAGCAGAACATCAAGAAGGATAACAAGTTCAAAGGATTTGCCAGCCCTGGAATGAACAGACAATTGTCAATATATAATGGACTTAAGGCAATCGAGGCATCATTGGAATGTGAAGAGCGAGAGCAGGCTAATGTTCTTATTCATGATGCCGCAAGACCACTTCTAACAGAAAAGCTTATAAGTGAGTGTGTTAAAGCAATTGATGGACATGATGGTGTACTGCCAGTGCTTCCTATGAAGGACACTGTATATTTCAGTGAGAATGGGGAAAGCGTAACATCACTTATTGACAGGAGAAAGATATATGCTGGACAGGCGCCAGAGCTTTTTAAGCTCATGCCTTATATTAAGGCTAATGAAGTACTGCTTCCGGATAAGATTCTATTAATCAATGGTTCAACAGAGCCGGCGGTTATGGCTGGAATGGATATCGTTATGATTCTGGGAGATGAGAATAATTATAAGATAACTACTAAGGCTGATATGGAGAGATTCGAGGAGAAGGTTTAGGAAATTATGAAAGCACAGGTATTGCATGGAATAGGTGATATACGATATGAAGAAATCGGGAAACCACAGATAAAGGCAGGATGGGTGCTGGTGAAGGTGATGGCAGCAGGCGTATGTGGTTCAGATATTCCAAGAATATATAAGACAGGTGCACATATACACCCTATTATTCCCGGACATGAATTCTCTGGTAAGGTTATAGATACATTTGATAAAGAATCTGAATGGAACGGAAAGAGAGTGGGAATATTCCCACTCATTCCATGTGGAGAGTGTCCATGCTGCAAGAAGAAAATGTATGAAATGTGCAGTAACTACAATTATCTGGGTTCAAGATGTAATGGAGGATTCGCGGAGTATGTGGCTGTGCCAGAATGGAATCTTATAGAACTTCCTGACAATGTTTCTTATGAGCAGGCGGCAATGATGGAACCAATGGCAGTAGCACTTCATGCTGTTAGAAGATTTAATATACCAGATGATGCATCTGTGTGTGTTATAGGTCTTGGAACAATAGGCCTTCTGCTTACAATGTTTCTTAAGGCAAGAGGGATACAGAATGTTTATGTTGTAGGAAATAAAGAGATGCAGAAACATTTTGCAGTGCGTCTTGGAATTGATGAACAGCATTATAATGCGGATAGTATACAGGCAGATTATGTATTTGAATGTGTTGGAAAGAATGATACTGTAAACAGGGCAATTGAACTTGCGGTATCGGCAGGACACATTGTGTTAGTTGGTAATCCATATTCTGACATGAGTATGTCTAAGGATACATATTGGAAGATATTGAGAAAACAGTTGAAGCTTAGTGGAACATGGAATTCATCATATACAGGTGAAGAAGATGACGACTGGCATTATGTACTTAAGATGCTTACAAATGAAGAAATTCATCCGGAAATGTTTATAACACATAAATATCCGTTACAGGATATACAGACAGGAATGGAGATTATGAGGGATAAAGCACAGGAATATGTGAAGATTATGTGCAGAAATTAAAAAATTGAAAAATTTTAATTTAGGGGTTAAGTATTCTGCAATACCTCCGATAAATATAACATAAGCGATGAGGAAACGATAAAATAATTATCATTGTTTATTATTTTATATTAGTTTAGGAAGTTATATTTCAAGGAGGAATTTAATTATGGTAGTACAGCATAATCTTTCAGCAATGAACACAAACAGACAGATGGGAATGGTAACAAGTGCCCTTCAGAAGTCAACAGAGAAGTTATCATCAGGATATAAGATTAACAGAGCAGCAGATGATGCAGCAGGCCTTTCAATCTCAGAGAAGATGAGAAGCCAGATCAGAGGTCTTGATAAGGCATCTGATAATGCACAGGATGGTATCTCTCTTATCCAGGTAGCAGAAGGTGCCCTTAACGAGACAC
>ERZ1034687.1607-NODE-1607-length-11384-cov-4.798747_pt1 | contig 11384 bp, 10 predicted proteins | sample MGYA00520704_ERZ1034687 | MGnify/ENA primary metagenome ERZ1034687 (study PRJEB33766, sample SAMN09781762) | gut metagenome | biome: gut microbiome | host: Homo sapiens | place: Madagascar | study: EMG produced TPA metagenomics assembly of the PRJNA485056 data...
TTGTTTAATTACTGTTGCTGATTTTGATTATGAGAGTGGAGTTGCTTTAATCAATGCGGAAGGAGATATTAAAAATAAAATTGCATTTGAAAAAAGAACCTCTTGTTTCATTACATCTGAAGATGATGATATTTATACTGCTAATTATCATACTGGTGTTGTTACACATTTAAAACTTGTACAAGATGAATTGAAGTTTATAAATTCTATTCAAATTCAGGATGGTGCAGGATGTCATCAGATACTTGTTTTTCATGATCGTATTCTTGTACCTTGTCTATTTTTAGACCGTGTATTTATCTTTGATCGTTCTTTAAAAAAAATTGGATCCATTCATTTCAATGCAAATACTGGTCCTAGACATGGAGTTTTTTCAAAAGATGGAAAGTATCTATATTTAGTATCGGAACTATCCAATGAACTATTTGTAATTGAAACAGATGAATGGAATATTATTCATCAAATTCCTGTTTTAATGAGTAAGGAAATTCATGTCAGAGATACAGCAGCAATTCGCTTAAGCGATGATGAAAAATTTATATATGTTTCTACAAGAACGAAAGACGTCATCTCTGTGATTGAGTTAGAAGATCATAAGCCAACAGTAATTCAAACTGTGAGCTGTGGTGGAAAGCATCCACGAGATTTTGTTTTATTAGGTCAATATCTGTTGTGTGCTAATAAGAATACGAATGAAGTTGTTAGCTTTAAAATCAATGATGACGGCACACTAGGGAAGATTGTAGACAGAATTGAAGTGCCAGAAGTTGTCGCTCTAATTCAGCAATAAATTTCACAGCTATGAAGCATGTTCAGTAACATTTATTATGTATACTTCATGCTTCTTTTTATCAGATGCAGCCACTGCACTATTACAAAAAAGACAGAGGTCAGGAAAACGTGAATGATATCCTTGAAAACTATTGAGGAGTGATACAGCCAGATGGATGTCAGGTTGATTCAAAATTCTGTTCTGCAGATTGTAATGGCAAGAAAGAACTTTCTGTTTGCGGATACAATAGAAGGTGTACAGGCAACTTCAATGTTATTCAGTTTAATTGTTTCAGCAAGAATGAACCGCCTGGGTGCAAAGAAGTATCTGATCTATGTACTGCATCAGAAACGATAACAGAAGAACTGGTTGAAATATGACTGCCATATTCAGACCAATTGTTAGCATCTCTTAGAATGCAAAAGAACAGGATATATATTGTTTGTTCGTTAAGAACACTTTTATAGTACATATCCCGTTTTTTTTATCAAGATAGTATTTATTTGATACTTATCAACATCATCTGATTGACGGTGTCAGTCAATGATGTATCTTCATCAACTATATAATGATTTCCAAACATTATATGCTGTTTACGTATTTCATAGTTTTTCATTATCTCGTGGTCTTCTTTGATTCGCTATTTGAGGCATATTTTTTTTATAAAAAAAGATCGTCGATTGACGATCTTTAGAAGTGGAGCTAAGGGGAATCGAACCCCTGACCCCCTGCTTGCAAAGCAGGTGCTCTCCCAGCTGAGCTATAACCCCAAGATGCAATATGAGAATAAATGGTGGGCCTGAATGGACTTGAACCAACGACCTCACCCTTATCAGGGGTGCGCTCTAACCACCTGAGCTACAGGCCCATATCTTTCTCAACAGTGCTTAAATATAATACCAAGACATAAGATATGTGTCAACAAAAAATATTAGAAAAATTCAAAAATTTTTCAAAAAACTTTGTTGAGTATGGTAATAAAGCATGTTACAGTATCACAGTTAAGTTGAGGTATATTATGCAAGGATTTGTTGCTTGGTGGGCTGCACATGTTGCCTTACCACATTGGTTAAGTGTATTTATCGTTTCAATGATTCCTCTGATTGAAGAGCGTGGAGGTCTCATATTAGCAAAGTTACTAAATATGCCATTATGGACTGGAGTATTCTGGTGTGTTATTGGCAATATCATTCCAATTCCATTTATTCTTTTATTGATTAAAACAGTATTACATTGGATGAGTGATCATCATATGAGTAAAATTACTGACTGGATTATGGAAAAAGCTCATAAGAATCGACCAAAGATTGAAAAATATGGATTCTGGGGTTTGATGCTTTTTGTCGGGATTCCTCTTCCAGGTACAGGTGCATGGACAGGTGCTTTAGTTGCTTCTGTATTTGATATGGATTTAAAAAAATCTTCCTTATCAATTTTACTGGGTATTTTCTTAGCAGCTGTAATTATGACATTTGTATCATATGGAATGATTGGCGCTGTTGTTTCTTAACTTCCTTTTCACAAGGAAGTTTTTTTATGTTTTAATGGAATGGGGTGATGAATATGAAATATAGTGCTTTGATTTGTGCTGCAGGCAGTGGTACAAGAATGAAACTTGGCTATAATAAGGTTTATGCAAAATTAAATGACGGACAAATGATCATAGATAAAACAATAAATGTTTTTCTAAATGATATAGATTGTGAAGAAATTATTGTTGTAAGTGATCCAGATGTATTTTTAGAAATGCATAATGGTGTGATAAATCAAAGAATAACCCTTGTACAGGGAGGCAGCACACGTCAAGAATCAGTTTATCATGGATTAGTTAAAGTAAAAAATTCATATGTAATGATTCATGATGGAGCAAGACCATTTTTGAGTCAAGATCTTTTAGACAGTATTAAAAATACATTGACAACAGAAGATGCTTGTTTATTGATGGTTCCTTGTAAAGATACAATCAAAAAAGTAATTGATGGATATGTAGAAACAACATATGATCGCAGTACATTGATGGCCGCACAAACACCACAGGCATTTAAAACAGATTTGATTTTATCTTGTACAAAAAAAGCCATGGAAGAAAACTATACTGGTACAGATGATGCATCATTAGTTGAAAAATATAGTGATGTTAAAGTGAAAGCTGTGGAAGGCAGTTACGCTAATATTAAAATCACAACAATTGAAGACTTAAGAGGATGATGAAAATCATTCTTTTTTTTGGAACTTATAAAAAACATGTGAATAGTAATAGTAGGAGGCTGTTATGAAATGTAAACGATGTTTGAATGAAGATCCAGAATGGTTTTATTTGGGAAGTAAAGGCTGGTATTGTCGAAAATGCATCTCTTTTGGAAGAATTTTGATTGAAGAAGATTTAGAAGCAGAGCATGCATTGGAAATACAAGATAGTGCTGAAGAGTATACTTTGAAATATCCTTTAACAAAACAACAGGTGAAAATAGCAGCAGAAGTCATAAAAAACATTAAAACGAAAGATGTACTTGTAAAAGCGGTATGTGGCGCTGGAAAAACGGAAATTGTGGTTCCGGTGATTTCTGAATATCTTTCGAAAAAGAAAAAAGTGTGTTTTACAATTCCTAGAAGACAGGTTGTCCTAGAAGTTGCTGAAAGATTACAGTCATATTTTAAAAATGCTAAAGTTGTTGCGGTTTGTGGTGGACACACACAAGTGCTGGATGGAGATTTGATTATATGCACAGCGCATCAGTTATATCGCTATTATCAACGTTTTGATTTGTTAATATTAGATGAAAGTGATGCATTTCCGTATCATGGCAATGAATTACTTCATTCTATAGCTCTTACAAGTTGCAGAGGAAATATAGTGTACTTAACAGCTACACCAGATAATGAATTGATAAATAGATGCGAAGAAGGCAGTTTAATATGTCTTGAATTGAATGTTCGACCACATGGGAAACCAATGCCTGTTCCAAAAAGTTTTGTATTACCAGAATTGATTTGCATTTTCGTTATGCTTTACTGGCTGAAATGTCATGATAATCATCCACGAATCGTGTTTGTTTCAACAATAAAGAAAGCTTTGTGGATTGGAAAATTAATTTGTTTATTTATGCCTGCATATGTGTGTACTTCAAAAACTGAAAATCGTGATGAAGTGATAGAAAAATTCAGAGTTGAAGAAAATGGAATTATGGTATCTACAACTGTTTTAGAAAGAGGTGTGACATTTCCACATACTGATGTTTGTGTTTTAGATGCCAATAGCGGTGTATTTGATGAAGCAGGTCTGATCCAGATGGCTGGAAGAGCAGGAAGAGACTTTCGAGATCCAACAGGGAATGTTTTATTCCTGTGTAATGAAATGAGTGAAGTAGTGAAAAAATGTATTTCATCAATAAGGAAGGCTAATGAATCATGTATTGTCTGATGTGTGGGAAAACAATAGAAGAAGGAAACTGGAAGGATGTGTTATTTTCAGAAGATCCCTTATGTCAAGAATGCAGGCAACAATGGAATAAAAAGAAGATTCATTTTCGTTTAGATGGTGTGAATGTGAATGCAGATTATGTATACAACGCTGCATTTTCAAGTGCTTTGATTCAGTTTAAAGAGTGTGGGGATGAAGCATTAAAAGATGTTTTTCTATATGAAGTGAAAAAGAAAATACAAAGAAAATATAAAGGATACACAATTTGTTTTATGCCAAGTGCTTTAGAAAAACAAAAACTAAGAGGATTTAATCATCTAGAAGAAATGTATTCCTGTTTACATATGCCGATGATAGATCCGTTTATGAAAACATCATCAGAGTCTCAAAAACAACTTCCAGGATATCTTAGAAGAAACATGGTGCATGAAATAGCATTGAAGAGTGGAATTGTATTGCCTAAGAAATGTTTGCTTGTAGATGATACAATCACAACAGGATCAACATTAAAAGGAGCTTTACATTGTCTGAATCAACAAGTGAAGGATATCGAAATCTATTGTGTAAGCGCAAATGAGACATGGATATAAGTGTACATTGCTATTTTAAAGACTTGACGATATAATTATTTAGCTATTTTATACGTAAAAAACGGAGGTATTTATGGCAAATTTCTTATCAAAGATTTTTAATGAGGACGCTCGTAAGATTAAACAAATTGAAAAAAGAATCCAACCAGTATTGGATAAAGAAGAAGAATATAAAAATAAATCCGATGAAGAATTAAAGGCAATGACACCTGCACTCAAAGAAAGACTTGCCAATGGAGAAACATTAGATGATATCTATGTAGATGCATTTGCTACAGCACGTGAAGCAGCTAGAAGAGTCATTGGTGAATTCCCTTATCCTGTTCAGCTGATGGGTGCTACTGTTATGCAAGGTGGCGATATTGCTGAAATGAAAACAGGTGAAGGTAAAACACTAACATCTGTTATGGCTGTATATTTGAATGCACTTGAAGGAAAAGGAGTTCATGTTGTTACAGTTAATGAATATCTTTCAGAACGTGATGCCAACTGGATGGGACAAATTTATCGTTTCTTAGGACTTACAGTTGGTGTTAACTTGAGACAATTGACAAAATTCCAGAAGAAACAGGCATATGCATGTGATATTACATATACAACAAACTCTGAACTTGGATTTGACTACTTAAGAGACAACATGGTTACAAATATCAATGACCGTGTTCTTAGAGGTTTGAATTTTGCATTGGTCGATGAAGTCGACTCTATCTTGATTGATGAATCAAGAACACCATTAATTATTTCTGGCGGACAGAAGCAAACTGCAAATCTTTATTTACAGGCAGATCGTTTTGCTAAGAAGTTAAATAAAGAAGAAGATTATGAAATTGATGCAAGAAGCAAGACAGTTACATTAACAGAAGCTGGCGTTTCTAAAGCTGAGAGAATCTTCAAAGTAGAAAACTTATATGACATTTCTCATACACAGTTATTGCATCATATTAACCAGGCATTGAAGGCAAACTTCATTATGATCAGAGATATTGACTATGTCGTTGATGACGAAAATGATGAAATCGTTATTGTCGATCCAAACACTGGTCGTTTAATGAAGGGTAGACAGTGGTCTGATGGTTTACACCAGGCAGTAGAAGCTAAAGAAGGTATTTCTATCAAACAGGAAACAACAACACTAGCTACAATTACTTATCAGAACTTCTTCCGTCTATATAACAAGCTTTCTGGTATGACAGGTACAGCAAAAACTGAAGAAGAAGAATTCCTTGAAATTTATAACATGTATGTTTATGAAATTCCAACAAACCGTCCAGTTGCTCGTATTGATTATCCAGATGCTGTTTATGGAACAAAGAAAGCTAAGTTTAAAGCTCTTGTTGATGAAGTTGTTGAAAAACACGCTACAGGTCAGCCAATTCTTGTTGGTACAATTGCAGTTGAAACTTCTGAATTAATTTCTAAATATCTAACTGAAAGAAAGATTCCTCACAACGTATTGAATGCAAAGAACCATGCACGTGAAGCTGAAATTATTTCACATGCTGGTCAGAAGGGTGCAGTCACAATTGCAACAAACATGGCTGGTCGTGGTACGGATATTAAGCTTGGTGAAGGTGTTAGAGAACTTGGAGGATTATGTGTATTAGGTTCTGAAAGACATGAATCTAGACGTATTGATAACCAGTTAAGAGGTCGTGCAGGTAGACAAGGTGACCCTGGTATGAGCAGATTCTTCGTTTCTGTTCAAGATGATCTGATGATTCGTTTCGGTTCTGAAAGAATGGAAGGTATCTTTGCTTCTTTAGGTGATGAAGCTGTAGAATCTAAGACAATTACAAAGGCTATTTCATCTGCACAAAGAAGAGTTGAAGGTGTTAACTACGATGCTCGTAAACAATTGCTTCAATATGATGATGTCATGAGACAACAAAGAGAAACAATGTATGAACAAAGAGATTTCATCCTTGAAAATGATGATGTTCATGAAGTTGTTCAGCAGATGTTTAAGAGAGTTATTTCTGATAGAGTTTCTGCTTGTACAAATTTTGATACAAAGAGTCAGGATGTTGATGCAGAAGCATTGATCAAGGGATTGAATGAAATTGGATTTAAGGATCTTGTCAATGTTGAAGAACTTTCTGGTAAAAACCGTGAAGATATTTCTTCCTATGTATATGAAAAGGCGTGGAAATATTATGAACAGAAAGTTGAACCAGTCAAAGATAAGATCAGAAGTGTTGAAAAAGAAGTTAGCTTAAGAACAATTGACCGTGCATGGAGCAACCACATTGATACAATGGATAAGCTAAGAAATGGTATTGGACTAAGAGGTTATGCACAATCTAATCCTTTACAGGCTTATGTTCAGGAAGGCTATCAGTTATTTGAAGATATGATGGCAACAATTTCTCAGGAAATTGTATCCTTCTGTATGAATGTACGCGTTGTTCCAGTAAATGAAGCCAACAAGGAGGCCTAATGGAACTTTATGAAATGAAGCAATCTCTTTCTAAGAATCAGAATAAATTGAAATCTATGGGTATTTCATTGGATCTTGATTCTAAGAAAAAGCAGATTGAAGAGAATAATCAGAAGATGCAGGAAGCAGATTTCTGGAATGATCAGAAAGCTGCACAGAAATTAATCAAAAATAACAATCAAATGAAGCAGCTTGTTGATAGTTATGATGAATTGACAATGATTTTATCTGATTTAAATGATTCCGTGAATGAATTAAGTTCAACATTTGATGAAGATATGAATGAACTTGTACAAGAAGAATTTCTGGAAGCATCAAAAAAGTTTGAAGAATTTGAAATTCAGGTATTGTTGTCTGGACCATATGATAACCATAATGCAATTCTTGAAATTCATCCAGGCGCTGGTGGAACAGAAGCTATGGACTGGGCTGGAATGCTCTATCGTATGTACATGAGATATTGTGAGCGTAGAGGATTCAAGATTACACTTCTTGACTATCAGGAAGGTGAAGAAGCTGGTTTGAAATCTTGTTCTGTACAGATTGAAGGACCAATGGCATATGGATATTTAAAAGCTGAAAATGGAGTACATCGTTTAGTTCGTATTTCTCCATTTGACTCAAATGCTAGAAGACATACATCTTTCGCTTCTGTTGAAATCGTTCCTCAGTTTGAAGATGATATGGATATTGAAATCGATGAAAAAGATCTTGATGTGATCACAATGCGTTCTTCTGGTGCAGGTGGTCAGCATATTAATAAAACAGACTCTGCAGTACGTATGACGCATAAGCCAACTGGCATTACAGTATTCTGTCAGACACAGCGTTCTCAATTACAGAATAGAGAAGCATGTTTGAATCAGTTGAAAAGTAAGTTACTTCAGTTGAAGATTCGTGAGCAGGAAGAAAGAATGGCTTCTATTAAGGGTGAAGTAAAAGCAAATGAATGGGGCTCACAGATTCGTTCCTATGTATTTGCTCCTTATACGATGGTAAAAGATCTTAGAACTGGATATGAAGTAGGAAATATTCAATCTGTTATGGATGGTGATCTCGATGGATTTGTTGATTCTTACTTGAGAAGCCAGATTACAAGTGATTCCAATGAATAAGACAATTGAAGTTACAATTGAACAAACAGAAGACAGCCTTGCTTTAAAGGCTGTTTTAAGTAAAAGTGTTGGTTTAAGTAGAAGAGAAATTTCTAGACTGAAGTTTACAAACGGAATTCTATTAAACGGAGAAAATTGTAGAATTACTGAAATTGTTCATACAGGAGACATTGTTACTTTAACATTTACAGAAAAAGATCTTCCACATGTTATTCGCATGACAGGCAAACCAGAAATCTTATACGAAGATGAAGATCTTGTAATTGTGAATAAACCTGCAGGGATGGTTTGCCATCCATCTCATGAGCATCTGGATGATGATATGGGAACCGTATTGCAGAACTATTATGGCAGTCATTTTACAGTGCGTGCAATCGGTAGATTAGATAAAGATGTATCTGGTCTGATGGTGTATGCAAAAAATCAGCCAGCAGCATCTAGATTAAGTGCCCAAAGAAGTAAAGAAGAATTGCATAAGGTATATCATGCAATTGTTGAAGGCATCTTAGAAAAAAAGAAAGGTACATTAGAATACTCTTTGATTCGTCAAGAAGGAACAAAGCAAAGACTGATTTCAAAAGATGGTCAAAAATGTATTACACATTATAAAGTCTTAAAAGAATTTGATACATATTCCTTTGTGGAGATCTCTATTGAGACAGGTAGAACACATCAAATTAGAGCAGGAATGGCAAATGTAGGCCATCCTTTGTGTGGGGATGTACTGTATGGTGGAAGTACAGATCTGATTTCTAGACCTGCTTTACATTGTGCAGTATTAGATTTAAAGCAGCCATTTAAAAATACTCCAATTCATATTGAGCTTGAAGAAGCTGAAGATATGAAGAAATTATTGAAATAGACAGGCGCTCCAATTTTGGAGCGCCTTTTACTTACCATTTTGTATAAATGATCTGGAATGATTTTTTTTCAAGTTCTAATGAACCGTTAAATTCAATTTCTTTGTTTGTGAATAGATCAATACCACTTTCACATCCTGCATCAAAATAAACTTTTGCAGGATCATTGTCGATATTTAAACAGAAAATGAGCTGACCATTTTCATCACATCGTTTAAATACAATCTGTTTATTTTGAATGTATAGCTGTGTATAATCACCGTATGTAAATGTTGAAATCGAAGTATGGAATGTATTGAGTTTTTGAATAGTATCTGTTAATGCATTCCATTCAGCTTTTTCAAAACATGGTCTAAGATCATCGTCGGAATTATTTGTTTTCTTTCCTTCACAGCCCCATTCACTTCCATAATAGATGCAAGGAATGCCAGGCATTGCTTCCATTAATGCATAAATCAGTGGAAGATCATCTTTGTCTTCTAGAATGGAAGCAATACGATCAACATCATGGTTATCTACAAAGCTTAATAAATGCTTTCCCGTATATAAACACCATGGGCCTTTACCAAACTGTCGGTTCAATGAATATCCAATTTCAAACAGGTTTTTACTGTTAAATGAAGAGTAGAGACCCTTTCTGCATTCATAGTTTGTTACGGAATCTAATAAATGATCATTCATAATGGCGTTATAATCACCACCAATCATTTCTCCAAGAAAGAAAAAATCGGGATGTGAAGCACGCACATGATCACAGAGTTCGCGCATGAAATTACGATCTACCATATACGCTACATCTAAACGTAATCCACTGATATGAAACTGTTCAATCCATGTATCAACACACTGTATTAAATAATTTCTAACATCAGGATTATACATGTTTAATTTAACAAGTTCTTGATGGCCTTCCCATCCTTCATACCAGAAGCCATCATCATGATTTGTATCATCGAAGTTGATATGAAACCAGTCTTTATATGGGGAATCCCATTTCTTTTCAATCACATCCTGGAAGTATGGAAAACCTCTTCCGACATGGTTGAATACACCATCTAAGATGATAGAAATGCCATTATTGTTAAGTTCGGTACATACTTTTTGAAAATCTTCATTTGTACCTAGTCGGCAATCAATTTTTGTATAGTCTCTTGTATCATATCCATGACAATCGCTTTCAAATACAGGATTGAATAAGATTGAAGTGATTCCTGCTTTTTTGAAATGTGGGATCCAGTCAATCACTTTTAAAATGCGATGGGATAAAATACCATCATTTTCTTTTGGTGCTCCACAGAAACCAAGCGGATAGATTTGATAAACAACTTGATTGAAATCCATAAATTATAATTCTCCTTCTAAATACTTGTGGATCATTTCAGAAGTAATACTTGCATCATCTTTTGGATCTACATATGTATCGTTGCGAGTTACCCATTGTGCAATCTTTAATTCATGATCTTCTAGTGTGATCTTTTGATTTCCATGTGCTTTTGCAACATATGTAAAAATCAAAGAAGAGGAGAATCCCCATGGCTGATCTTTATAAAATGTTAAATCAGTGATATCTAATCCTGTTTCTTCTTTTGCTTCACGAATTGCGGCTTCTTCACTTGTTTCACCAATTTCAATGAATCCCGCAACAAGTGCAAATTTGGAATATGATGCATGTGCATACTTTGTAACAAGTAATTCATCTTGATCGTTTTTGATGGCAACGATGACTACAGGATTGATTCTTGGATAAACGAGATTACCACAATTTGGACAACGCATTGCACGTTCTTTTGTATCTTCGATCATTTTTGAAGCACATCTTCCGCAAAAAACATTATTACGATACCAGTCATACAAGTGCCAGCCTGTAATTGCTGCAAATGCATATTCTTTCGGCTGATAGGAACGCATTGTCTGTATATCCAGAGAGATTGGATGCATGAACATGAGATCACATAGATAAAAGTTAGTATCATCAATCTTAAATAGATAACGATACTGTATTTCTTGAGAAATATCTTCATAGTGAAAGAATGACATATCGTTTTTTAGAAGAATATTTCTTCCATCATACGATAAAAGAATATCTCCCTTTTCAGGAAGTTCTGGTTCGTAGTGATTATAGAAATGATGTGGTTGAATCGTTTGATACATAATACTGTCTTATTTGACCCTCAATAATATAATTATAC